>OGYI01002632.1_pt1 | contig 12959 bp, 8 predicted proteins | sample 1576521 | NCBI WGS metagenome assembly OGYI01 (sample SAMEA3541484, study PRJEB24748) | human gut metagenome | biome: human gut; feature: human-associated habitat; material: faeces | place: China | collected 2012
AAAAAAAATATATGAAGGTGGAAAAGATGCCAAAATTCAAATTGGTGAGAATAGAAAAAGTATAATTTTTGAATGTGATATATATTCCAATCCTATTTTTATTAGTGTTTTTAAATAACCTTGTATAATTATTATTTTAGTAAAGTAATCGTCAGATTGTCGCCTGATGATAATACCATTCCATGAAGCCATTCAAGAGATTTGCTTTTAAATGTGACTATTTTAAAATCTGTAGAAACAGATATTAACAGATCATTGTCTTGGAATGAGTGGAAAAAGCTTGTTTCTTAATACAAAATCTTTTTACACGATACCCAATTATCACTTGACTTATAGGCTACAGTGATTTGATTAGTATTAGCAAAAATTGCGCAAGCGTCAGAGCCGTATGTAGAAGGTAAAAAAATTCCAAAAGACCATGCTGGAATTTTCTCACCAGTATTTCCCACGTTAACACTTGTTCCTCCAACACTTAATAATTTTGCCTTAGTTCCATCCGGCATTTGTGTAATTCTCTCGGCAATATTGGGAAGCGAGTCACTATTTAATTTGTTGAGTGCCGCTAGAAGTGTCATCTGTCCGGCATCCAAAGCATAATTTTTTGATGTAATTTTATTCAGAATCGCATCTGCCAATTTATCGTAGTCAATCAGCTGTGGTTCTCCTGTGCCAACAAGGAGCAGCTGATCTGAGGTTTCTGGGGCTGTTTTGGTTGAAAGTGCATTTATTGCTTGATCTGCCATATTAGTTTTCCCTCCATATTGTTATTTGTTTTCCGGATCTTGTGGTAAGATATTTTCCGGATTTTGTTGTAAGGTTATATGTGTCGTAGGTTGTGAATCTGCCGGCGCAGGCGCCGCCGAATTCGTAATCTTTGTTCTGAACTGTAATTTGATAGCCATATCCCAGATAGTATTCTCCTGATTCAGTCTTTCGCCTCCAGGTAAACCATTTGTCCGGATAGTTCTTTGTTACATCCTTTCCCTTTTGGTAGACTGTCGCGTACAATGTCGTGGTATCATTTCCGTTGTCCAAGTACCGAATGTTATACAGAAGCGTTCCGTCTGTTACACCTTGAAGTTCCGAATTTGTTTCCTTCAAAGATGCCTCAAAGCCTTTTACACTTGATTCTATCTTCGTTACATTCTGCTGAGTTGTTGCAATGGCTTCCTTAGCCTGGTCTGCAGTCTTCTGAGCAGCGGCTATATCACTACTCAGGCCTTCTGCATCTGCCAGAACAATAACTGTCTGGCTGTCCAGCTCCTGTGTACTGCTGCCTGCGGCGTATAATGTAGCGCGAATTGCTTTAATGTCAGAACTTGAAGGTGTATAAACCTTCTGCAATTCATCAGCAGTCGGCTGATATTTTACTGTATAATTTATGCCATCTGTGGACTCTTCCACTTTGTACCGCCCTGTATAGCTGTGTACTGTACCATTATCCAACTCCAGCGCGGAAAAAGTCACACTTGCCGGAATCAATGTTTTTCCATCTTTTTGCTTACGGATAGCAAGAACAGACGCCCGCAGATTGTAGTTAATACCAATCTTTCCGTCTTTCGCTTTGCTGATGGAAAATCTCTTTTTGATGCGTGAGCCACCGCATATTGCAGTAAGGTAAGCACCGGATCGGGTAGTCAGTCGCAAACCTGACCGGGTAGTTAAATATCTTTCACCGGAGCCATACACTGCTTCTATATCAACATATCCATCATCCGTGGACATTGATTTTACATAATATGTTCTAAGCTTCGCATTCCAGTTACCGGAAACTCCTTCTGATACCGCCACTTCAAAAACCGCATCATATGATACATCCGTATCTCCTAAATACACCGTCATCCTTGTATAGCAATCGCTGTAATCTCCCCCGGATCCATCCGTGTTGGTATGAACCACATGGGAATCATTATCCAGGGAAGCTCCAAGAGCATCCAGAGTAGAGATACCTGATAATACTGAAAGCGCCTGCTGTGCGGTATCCGCTGCTGCAGATGCAGTACTGTTTGCAGCCGCTGCTGTCTTTTTGGCTTCTGAAGCGCTCTGATCAATAACTGTAATATTCTGATCCAGCCGGGTATACATCTGGTTCAAAGATTGTCCGGATTCATCCATCCAGATCCGGCTGCTCTTAATAGTTGAATCACTTCCATTAATTGCCGATACCACAGACGGAATATCAAGCTTTGTGCCGGCAATGGCTGCATCATCGGATACCATCTTATTTACGATCAAACCGTCAGCAATGGCTTTTTCCTTGATTCCGGTTGAATCAATAAGTACACCAGTACCAGTCTCATCAAATAAAGAAAATGTAAAATTCTTCCTGACATCCTGACCAATCTGAATACGAACATTTCCGTTTTTGTCACTCCACTGCGCTGTGGGACCTTTGATCAGAAGTCCTCCATCTGGATCCATTATGGTGAATTTGCTTGTAAGGATTGTTCCAGCCTGTAAATCTCCCACAGAAACATATTGAATTACTGCATTTTTAATTAAAGCTTCTTCCAATACTGCATTCTGTGATGTGAGGTGAATATTCTGTAGTTCTCCGATACCGGCAGCTCCGGAAAGAAGATTCTTGATGTTTCCGTATAATACATCCAGATTTTTTACTTTTTCCTGTTCCACTTCCAGCTTTTTTATTGTTGCATATTTTAAATCAGCGTCTTCCGCTTTAATGTAGTTGGTTTCAATTTGTCCAACAGATACTTTTAACTCAGACAGATCTCCATTCAGAGCATTATATAGTCCCTGAAGATTTCCAACCGCACCACTTCCGGATACCCCCTCTTCAAAATGCACAATATCCGATACATTGATCGTTCCTGTGTACCGTCCATCATCACTGATTACAGTATTGATAATCTCCTGTGCCGCCTGGAGCTTTTCCCTGGCTTCTTCGAAAGACGGAAGCTTATTCGCCAGTTCGCACTCATCTTTCGTATGATTCTGCGGATACTGTGTAAGCTTGATAATCCGCTGTTTTTCACGTATCCCGGTAGCGGCATCAATCAATGTGATTGTATCTCCCAGAGAAAAAGAGAATCCACTGTATCCAGCTTTCTGTTTCGCCAGATTGATAATATCAGCGCTGTAAGATACTTCCGGCTTAGACAGATCCTTCAGTTTCGCTTCTGCATCTTCCTTCAATGCTGCAGCATCCGTATAGGATTCATCCTTCCAGATGTATGTCTTAACTTTTTTCGTGTACTGATAATTTTCCAGATAGTTCTTTCCATCATTTACCGATTCAACAGTAAGTCCGTCCTGTCCAATTGGAATAATTCTTGTGTAATAATCGTAGGAACTGCCTTTTCTCTGCAGTCTTTTAAGATTGAGCCCGGTAAGGAAAAAGGTTCCCTTATCCTGTCCAACCTGCTCATAAAATGATACCGTCTTTTTCTTGGTGTCATAAACAACTTCACACATGAATGCGGTGCACAGCTTCTGGATTACTCCAAGCGCATTCGTCTGCAGGATACCTGCATTTCTTTTCTTTGTGACTGTACATTCGCCTACTGTCCAGCCAGATCCAGCCAGAGCGAGCTTGGCCGCATCTGCAATTGTGGATTCTGTGACACCAAAAGAGCTCCATGGTTTTGCTTCCAAATCTTCCAGATTCAAAACAGCTACAAATGAAAGAAATCCATCTGTGCTTACGCTTTTTTCTTTTACTACATATTCATCATCCTGAGTCTCAATATAGAATTCCTCACAGATTTCATGATGACGAGCCATGTATGTAAAAGAGAGTGTCCGGTCACCAGTGGTGACGTCGCCCTCAATCTTTAAGTCCTTGTATTTAACAATATGCCCTATGGCATTGTGGTTTGTATCGTAGATCTTAAGCATAGGGCCTCCTTCTTTTAATCTTCAGAAATCATAAAAATAAACGGTTCCAGCTCTGCGCTGGTCAGATCCAGCCCTTCAAATAATGATAATGGCACTTTTTTAGGCTCAAAATCGGTTTCCTGGATTGCCAGCTCATTAAGTTTTCTTTGATACTCCTCCATACTTTTACCTGGACGGAGACTTATGCTTATATCCTGCACAGGTCGTTTTTCTGCCTCTGCAGCTTTTTGCTCTTCCTCCCAGGCCTTCCGTTCTGCGGCTGTGTCTCTGTACTCTTCAATGATTGATTTCTTCGTTTCCTCATATGGCTGCAATGCCTGAACAATTGCTGCTTTATTTTTATTAATTGAAAAAGCAAGCTGAATTTTTCCGGAAAGAATTTTCTTCCCTGATTCTTCAAATTTCTTTTGTTCCATATTCTGGAACTGCATAATCCCATTGTATGCTAATATCATTTCCTGATTTGTCACTTTCAAAAATCCTCCTTAACACACATATTTCTTTGAAAAATTTCTGTTTTTTCAACATTCCTGGCGATTTTTCCGCAATTACATAAATCTTGGACGGTATTTAACCGTGATATCCATCCAGGTATTATCCAATGTGATTCTGTTCGTTCCCGGCATAAGTACCGGCAGGCTCCAGATGTCTACATCAGCGGATTTATTTACTCCTGCCTCTGTGATTTTTCCGGTTTCACCATCCAGGATAACGGTTTTATCCTTTGTTGTATTCCTGATTGTAACCGGCAGGCTCTCCCCTGTATCCGGATTACGATTAATTCCCTTAACCGTGAATGCTGACGCACCTGCAGCACGCGGAGTAATTTCCACTATGCAGGGCGTCCAGATATTTCCAGGGTTTGTTATTGCTATTTCCAACATTCCGGATGCAGACTGTGAATATGGAGAACCATCCGGTTTTTCAGCGTATTCATAGCATGAAAAATCAACCGTAATCCTGCTCAGTCTATTGGATGTTACCCGCAGTTTTCCAAGTGGGTTTTCAGCAAAATCATGTTTTACCATATATCCGCAAAATTTATGGTCGAACTTATCCAGTTCCAGGATGACCGACTCGGACATCATCTTGGAAAGCAAGGTGCTGCAGTTCTGCAGGATTTTATTCCGATCCGCGCCATATACCAGGAAAGTGATCTGTATTGTTTTGAACCCGATGGAACCGTTGACGAAAAATGGCAGTGGGCTGCCCCTCTGCCATTCGCTTTCATTTTCGATACTTGAAAAATCCGGAGTCACATTCCACTGCCTGGCCTGTGCCCCGGATATATCCCAGCCATTTATTTTCATCTCAGCCGCCCCCTTGTATGCCTTGTAGCTGCCATTTCATTCTTAATATTCATGTCTTCCCGGATTTCCCCCACCAGCTTATCTTTATCCATGAATACTTTTAAATTCTTCATGGAGCTTGCCATGTTCTCCATCATAGCTTCCATGGTACTCATCATGGAATCCATTTTGTTAAGTATATCGGAGTTATTACTTCGATAGCCTCCTGATAACTTCGCCTGGTGCTCTGACTGCTGCCGGATCAGCCTGTTAAGCTTTTCAATTCCGGCAGCCCCTACATCCAGAGATCTGTCTGCCAGGAACCGGTCCGGGTTTGTAGCAAAATTATAAAGGTTTTCTGCCCCCTGTGGATTGATCACTTTATCACCGGTAAGCATATTCTGCATGATCGCTCCATCCGATTTACGAAGGACATACTCCTGTGCGTTATTTTCAAAGAGCCATGCCAGCTGATCTTCCAGGATATTCTCTGCTCCGGTTCGAAGTCCCCGCTTTTTCATTGCCGCCAGTATAGCTTTCTTCTGCTTAGATGACGGCTTTGCATCCGCTTCCACGCTAAGGGCATCTGCTATCTTCTTTACAGTGGAATCATTCACACTCCTGCCGTATTTTTTTACAATATACTGCCACAAATCTGAATGTTTCTTTTTCTCTGCATCCGACACGGATTTCTTATGCGCCTTGCTTGCATTTATCAGCTTCTGTACTTCTGCAATCTCTGCCGGTTCCTCAGCTACGCCCACAGTCACTTTATCCAGTTCTTTCTTTTGCGCCGGCGCAATTTCTGTCTTGGATATATTTCCAGAAGTGCCGGATCCGGAAGAAGCTGAACTGGAAGCAGTTGCTCCACTGGTTTCGAAAGAAGCTGACACATTTTTTCCAGCCGGCGATACATTTACATCAAGCAATGTCTCGCCGGTTCCTGCTTTCTGAATTCCGGCGATCAGACTCCCTACAATGTCCTCACCAATCTGGCCAGCCTGTTCCACCAGAGACTTCAGGCCGGTAGATAAGCCCTCATTCAGCTTTGCAACCGCGGAAGCATTTTCAGCCGCCAGATCATCCAGCTGTTTCTTATAATCTTTCCTGGTGTCACTTATCTGCTGGTCAATAGCATCCCGCGTAGCCTGTGTATCTTTTTTTGCCTGCCGGTCTGCTATCTCCTGCTTTTCTTCCCAAAGCTTGTTAAATTCATCCAGTTGCTCTGCAGTCATCTGATTCAGGCTGTAAATATTGGCGGCTGCTTCTGGTCCTGCATCTTTCAATTCCTGCAGCAGCCCCTCTGAAAGTCCCTTTCCGCTCAGTTCCTGTAACTGGTTTTCCCACAGTTTCAGTCCCTCAACCTGGGTATTCATATTGTAAATCAGACGATCTGCAGTATATCCGGAAGCATCCCAGGCATCATAGTTATTCATGGATGAAAGGATGTCTTTCTTCCGATCAGCTATGGCACTGTTCCTTTTTTCTTCTAGATCCTGTATGGTCTCATTTAGTTCTTTTTCAAGCTTTTCCCGCTTATCATTGTAATCTTCATCAAGCTGCAGCTTTTCTTTTTCGTAATCTTCTTTGGCTTCCAGGTACTTTTTATCTGCTTCTATGCGCTCATCCGTGCCGGCTGTGAACTGTTTTCTGGCAATATCCCAATATTCCATCTCTGCCCTGGCGGACATGGAATAATAGGTCTGGTAGGTCTCCATAAGGGATTTCTGTACTGAAGCCTGGGTCTTTGCAGCTTCCTCTCTGGCTTTGGCTGCCTCTTCCTGCTTCTCCTGCTTTTCCTCGTAGATCTGCGTGTCCAGTTCCTGGATCTTTTGTGTTGCTTCATACCAGGCATCAGTTCCGCTCTTTAAATTCTTTCGAACGGTGATCCAGTAATTTTTCTCCTGGGCTAAAGAGGCAGCATGTAATGTCTTGTACTTTTCCAGCCGTTTTTCAGCAGCACTGAGAACCTCAGAATTATAAGTTTCTGCATCCTTAGTAGTTTTCTTTTGATTATCTCCGGATCCGGTAACTTTTTCTTTGGATACACCAAAATTGTTCTTTATACTGCTGCTCAGTGCCTTGCTGATCGTGGAACTGCTGTTAAGCTTATTAAGCTGAGCGGTTGCCTGTTTATAGGCCGTGGATCCTTTCACAGCTGTATCACGTATCTGCTGCCAGTACCATTTTTCATTGTCCAGGGAAACTTCATGGCTCTTATTGTATTGCTTAAGCCAGCTGGTGGCGTTTTTCAACACAGCCTTTGACATTTTTCCAGCGGCTGCAGTTGCTACCTTTGTGTTTTTAGTTATACCAGACGCAGTACCTGCAGGTAACTGATAGCCGACTTCTTTCTCAAATTTCTTTGATGGAGAATGGATCTCTGCTGCTGCCTTGGCTGCGGCAATACCTGCATTGATCATTCTTATTGAAGCGCTGATGACCTGGGACTGGCCTGCTGATATACCTTGTGCTACACCAGCAGCCGCGTTGTATCCCGCAGTGTAAAAGCTATTCTGATAGGTCCGAACCGCGGCCACTGCCTGGCTTGCCATGGTTCCGGAAGCGCTGATTGCGCCACTTTTTCCGGAATTTATACCAGTCTGATACAGCTGAGCGGCTACCGTTCCGGCTTTCTCGTATTCGCCTTTTTTCTCTTCGGCTGCCTTCGCTCCGGCGGACGCCATCTCGCCACCAGCCTGTTCAACGCCAGACTGCTGATCTTTAATTGAATTCTGGGTTCCTTCTCCTACAGCAGTACCAACATCTTCACCTGCAGACTGTGCATCTGCTGCCTGCTGCTGGATCAGTGCCAGAAGTTCCTGCATAGCTGATACCGCTTGCGTACCACCGGCATTAATTCCTGCCTGGATTTCTTCCGGAATCTGGATACCTGCTTTATTGGCGATTTCGGCAACTCCCTGGATTGTTCCTTCAATAGTTCCGTTCAGCTGATCTATCGCCTGCTGAGGGGTTATCTCGCCGCTTGCAATTCCATCTGCAAGTCCTTCTGGAATCTGCACACCGCATTCCTGCGCCATCTGGACAGTCTGCATGAGAGATTCCTGTGTGGCTGCCGGAAGCTCAGCCCAGCCTTCTGCAGCCGAAGCGACCGCATTGTCAATGGACTCTCGAAGGTCTGAGAAATCAATATCTGAGGAACCGAGATCTCCCATAGCCAGTTCATAGGCGGTCTTATTCGCCGCCATTACTGTTGCTGTATCCTCGGAAATATCCATGGCATCTGTCCACTTCTTAGAGATGCCTTTCAGCTGTTCAACGCCGTATTCTCCCTGGTTGTCCAAGGTCCATACCATGTGTTGAAGCATATTAGCCGCATCAGTTCCTTGCTCCTGGATTGCCTGGATAAACTCTGCGGAAAAGATCGCTTGCCCGCTCTCATCTGTGGCTTCTTTTAGGCGCTGGAGATTCTGCTGATAGTTCTGGATTCCATCCACCCAGGACTGCAGGTTTTCGTTCATCTGCTCTGTGGTGATATCATCCCCACCATCGAATTTATCTGCAAAACTGATTTTATCCTGCAAATCAGCCTTGATAGAATCCATGGTGGAATTGTATTCATCCAGGATCTGACGCATGGCAGTCTTAGCAGCGTCCGCGGCTTCCTGGGAGCGTTCCATGGTTTTGTTGAACCCTTCCAGGGCTGTACCAGCTCCCGCTGCCGCCAATCCGGTTGCTTGGATTGCATCAGCATTATCTTCTTGCGCCTTTGTATTGTCTTCTGTTGATTCAGTATTATCCTTTTTTGCTTTTGTAATGTTTTCTGCACTTTTGGCATATCTTTCCTGTTCTTCCGAGCATTTATCAATTGTTTTTTGATTTTCCTCAATTGCTTGAGAATATCCTTCCGTTTTCTCTGCACAATCAGCTATGCTCGTAGCTGCTATTCCAGTTGCATCACCATATGCTACTGTTCTTCCATCAATAACATCCAAACGTGAATCCAATTCGCTGCTACTATCGCTTAGATGTTCCATAGCATAATTAAATTCATCCTGTGTTATTGCACCTTTTTTTAATGCCTCTGTATAAAGTTTTGTTTTCTCTGTTGGAAAATCAATATCAACTTGATAACTTGGATCTACGCTGGCTTTCTGTCTTTCCTCTTGGAGCTTTACAATTAATTCTCTCTCTTTTTCCAAGAGTTCCATTCTATCTTCAGTGATTTTTTTCTGTTCCTGTGCTTTATCCAGCTGTACCTGTGCCGCTAAAGACTCATTGATTAAATCCTGTGTGGCTGCAATTACCGCCTGTTGGATTGCTGTTTGCTGATAGTTTTCTACCAGTTTTTCCAGCTCATCATTAGTTACACTCAGTTTATCATTTTCATCATCATAAGCACCAGCCAGTTCTGGAATGGACTCTGACAGTTTATCTACGATAGCCGCCATTTCCTGTTTCTGAACAGCTGTACGGTCTTCGACATTATTCAGTGCTTCCAGTCTGTCAGCCAGAGCGCCTACATTTTCCACGGAATTCAGGGTTCCGGTAAACTGATCGTCAATCGCCTGTACATTATCAGCTACTTTCTGCGAAGACTGTATGACGTCATCATACATCTCTTCCATTGCATCTTTCTGAGGCGTAATCGCGTCTGTCAATCCAGACACAACATCCGTGAGTAATTCCACGCCGTCCTGTAAGGGACCTGAAATGTAATCATACACTGCAATTCCCAGTCCCTCTGTGGCAGAGCTAAGCTCTGTCAGTTTACCCTGCAGGTTATCCTGCATAGTATCTGCCATATCAGAAGCCGCACCTGAACAATTTCTCAGGCTTTCCTCATAGCCAGCCACCTGATCAGCTCCGGTATTAAGAAGCATGTTCAAGCCTTTAATGGAGTCAGATGTAAATGTAGCCATAAGAGCCGCCTGCTTCTGGGCATCTCCCATTCCATCTGTAGCAGACTCTACATCTTTCAATACATCCGTCATGTCACGGAAATTTCCGTTAGAATCCATTACGGTAACAGAAGTATCACCAATGGCGATCTTTCCATCTTTCATCTTGCTGGTCAGATCTCTCATTATAGCAGCAAGAGAGGTACCAGCTTCACTGCTCCGGAGTCCGTTATTTGCCAAAGCCTCCAGGAAAGAGGTTGTAGTCTCAATGTCCTGACCGGCGGCATTCATGTTGGCGCCACAGTTCTTGTATGCCTCGCCCAGCTCTGCTGCTGTAGTAGAACTGTTTGCTTGTGCATATGCCATCATATCTGCTAAATGGGTTGACTGTGAAGCTTCCAGATTAAAAGTACTGATATTGTCTGTAACAATCTGGGATGCATCTGCCAGATCCATATTGGAAGCGGCTGCCAACTGTAGAACGCCATCAATACCAGAAAGAGTCTGGTTTACAGACCATCCGGCCAGGGACATATTTGTCATCGCGTTGGCTGCTTCCGTTGCAGAGAATTTCGTACTACTTCCAAGGCTCTTTGCCTTATTTTCCAGTGCTTCCAGCTCTGATCCGGTTGCTCCAGAGATAGCCTCCACTTCACTCATTCCAGCTTCAAAGGAACTTCCGACTTCCACCACATACTCTGCTGCTTCCTTTGCCTTATCACCAATTGCCGAAATAGCTTCTCCTGCAAGTTCCAGGCCCTTTGCTGCTAAAGCTTCTCCAAAACCTTCCTTCAAGCTCTCTCCGAACTCTTTCGTAGTAGTGATAACCGTCGTTGTTTCTTTTCCATATTCGTTTATGCTCTTTGCGCATTTATCCGTAGCATTTTGTGCTTCCTGCAGATACTTCTCATTCTGTTTTAAAGCCTGGTTATTTTTTTCTATATCATTCTCGGCGTCACTAACTTTTTTAGACCAGTCCGATACTTTTCCTTCGCACTTCTGGCACTCCAATCCCTGTTTTTCAACAGCCTTCTGAAGGCTTTCCACTTCCTTTGACTGCAGCTGATACTCTTTTGTACCATCCTTTCCAGATTTCTGCATGTTTTCCTGGGCTTTTTCAGCCTCTTTCAATGCCTTGGAAAGTTCTTCATATCTCTGCGCCGCTTTCTGCGATACCTTCTGCGCATTCTCCAATCCTTTTTTCGCAGACTCCGCCCTTTTCTGATAACTCTCAGTCTGCTTTGACAGGTTTTCCTGCTTTTTAGTCAGAAATTCAAGAGAATTGGCATTTTCCTTATATTCTGTGCTGAGTTTTTTCAGTTCAGAATTTAGCATTGCACTTTCTTTTTTCGCATTTGATACACCCTGTGAAAATTGTCTTTCTCCGTCCAGTGCAAGTACAATTCCAATTTTCTTTCCTGCCATAGTTAGTCCTCCCAACAAAAAATCCACATAAAAAGAGCACCTCAAACTGAGATGCTCTTTTTACATGGATTTTTATTTATACTTATTTCTTGGATATTGGGACTTCTTCAATGTGGGTTTTATACACCACCGGTGATGTAACCCATTTGATAAATTTCTTTATCAGAGCCCCTATCAGTATTGCTAATAATAACAATACAAACAATATTACCAACAACATATGCCACCCACCTTTCTGCTTTTCTTAATTATAATCCGCAGCTCTGTAAATTTCAATATCATTTAACAGAGCTGTGAAAGAAAATCAGAAAATGGTGTCCAAATTTAACTCTTCGTCCTTTTTTCTTAATCCGTTATAATCCAGGTACTCATTATAGATTAAATAAAATTTTCGTAATGTCATGCCAAACACTTCTTTTTCACTATAATTAAGCACTTTACACCCAACATACAGCAACCGGGCTACGTTTATAGCCCGGTCTCCTGGTTTGGGTTTTCTTCCTCTTCGTCTTCAGTATCTTCACCGTCACTGTCAGGATCCGGCATGGAAAATCCATATGCCTCCAGCAGAGTAATTGCTATCTTTTTCATTTCAGCTGGTTTTATAATCCCGTCAATATCTTCTGCTTTTACTTCCTTGCCTGTATCTACGGTAAGAAACGCAGCAATAACATTATAAAATGTTTTTACGTCTTCTGAATCAGTTTTGAAATCTGCCACCCTCGCAATTGCCGGCATAGTTTCCACTAATGCTTTATTACAAGTTTCCTGGATTGCTTCAATTGCTCCAATGGTGAACAGGATATTATATTCCTGTCCACCGATAACGACCGGAGCTCCTATTGGTCTTAAGTCGCTCATATGATCTCCCTCAATGTTTACTCAGTAATTGCTGCCTGTTTTTTTAGCCATGCTTTCGCTTTAGCTTCGCTGTCAAATACGAGTTTTTTACCGATTGACATCTTGCCATCAACTTCCACTGGGTATGCTTTACCTTCAATGGTGGCAGTCTGGAAGTTTGTAGTGTCACCTTTTGTCTCTGCATTTTCTGTAGGCTCACTATGCTGGACTTTGTACAGCCAGATAACAGTGAAACTAACCACACCATTTTTCTTTCTGCGCTTATAGAAACCAACTCCAAAGTATGGAGCTTCGTCTTCTGATCCGATTTCAATGCTCTCAGGAGTTCCTTCCTGACCTGAATCTCCTGCTGCCTCTTTTACATATGTATGACCAAGCAGTTTCGCCTGTTTCTCCAGAGACAGATCGTCAATGCCAAGAGAAGTCCCCATGTCTCTTATGCTTTTATCAGTCTCAGCTACTCCATCATCTGCAAAAAGCTCAACTTCGTTTTTATTCGGTGTTCCAGTAAAGTTGATTGCTTTCGCAACAACGAAACCTTCTGTGTACTTGTTTCCTTCTGCCCACTTTGCTGCTACAGGATTTTTCATACCAATATGTGCCATGTGCTATTCCTCCATATCATAATCATTTTCAAATTCACATTCGAATACAATGTGTCTTG
>OGYI01002634.1_pt1 | contig 12934 bp, 14 predicted proteins | sample 1576521 | NCBI WGS metagenome assembly OGYI01 (sample SAMEA3541484, study PRJEB24748) | human gut metagenome | biome: human gut; feature: human-associated habitat; material: faeces | place: China | collected 2012
CTCATCGGTCTTCTTCTCTCTTCGCTCATGATGCACGGCCTCCTTTCAACTCGGATTCTGATAACTGGGATTTTGCAATTTCCTGATAAGCTTCACAGCTTTCCAGAAGCTCTTCATGACGTCCGATACCAGCCACACGCCCATCTTCCAGGACAATGATCTGATCCGCATGAAGAATGGTACTGATTCGCTGTGCCACGATAATGACCGTCGCATCGGAAACCTTCTCCTTCAACGCTTTTCTCAAGACCACATCTGTCTTATAGTCCAGCGCTGAGAAACTGTCGTCAAACAAGAATATCTTCGGATTTTTTGCAATTGCCCTGGCTATGGACAAACGTTGTTTCTGTCCGCCGGAAACATTGGTTCCTCCCTGTGCGATCGGACTTTGATACATATCTTTCTTTGTCTCGATGAATTCTGTTGCCTGAGCCACCTCAGCAGCCGTTTTCATCGCTTCGTCTGTAATCCATTCTCCGCCGAATTTCAGATTGGATTCAATTGTCCCGGAAAACAAAACGCCCTTTTGCGGCACAAATCCGAGAAGGCTACGAACTTTATTTCTGGAAAGTTCCCGGATATCAATACCGTCAATCCGAATCGTCCCACCGGTCACATCGTAAAATCTCGGAATCAAATGAATCATCGTCGACTTGCCGCATCCCGTACTTCCAATGATAGCCGTTGTTTCTCCCGGTTTTGCCGTAAAGCTGATATGCTCCAGAGCGTCCTCGCTGGCTCCTGGATACCGGAAACAGACATCCCTAAATTCCACATAACCCCTGGCATCTTTTAATTCATCATCCCGAACCTGCTCCGCATCATGGATAGACGGCTCGGTCTTTAATACTTCATCAATACGATCTGCAGCAACGCCGGCCCTCGGCAGCATAATTGAAATCATCGTCAACATCAGGAATGCCATGACAATCTGCATTGTATATGTGATGAAGGCCATCATATCACCAACCTGAAGATTTCCCTGATTGATACCATGGGCTCCAGTCCAGACAATCAATACACTGATACCATTCATAATAAACATCATTGCCGGCATCATGAAAGTCATGACCCGGTTGGTAAATAACTGAGTCTGCATCAGATTTGTATTCGCTACGTCAAACCGCTGTTCCTCGTGTTTCTCCCGACTGAAAGCCCGAATGACCGGAATACCGGTAAGAATCTCTCTGGATACCAGATTCAGCCGGTCCACCAAATCCTGCATTTTCTTAAACTTCGGCATGGCAAGTGACATTAATACCAGAACCAACGCCATGATCGCCACGACAGCTACGACAATGATCCAACTCATTCCGGTCTTTGTATTCAGGACCTTAAATATACCGCCAATACCGATGATCGGCGCATAAAATATCATACGAAGCAGCATGACTTCCACCATCTGGACCTGCTGAATATCATTGGTGCTTCGTGTGATGAGTGAAGCAGTTGAAAATTTATCCATCTCCGCATTGGAGAAGGATACGACTTTATTAAAAACACGCTTTCTCAGGTCACGGCCCACACCGGCTGCCACCTTCGCCGCGAACAATGACACAAGGATTGAAGCTCCCATCATCAATACGGCCAGACCAACCATCTGAATGCCTTTTGTTTTCAGATATCCCATCTGGATATCATCCAGATTCATTCCGAGCGCCTCATACTCCTCTTTTACAAGTAGAATAGCTTTCTGCTGGATAATGGATTCACTCATATCCCCAAAAGACGCTTCAACCTCGTCCCGTTTGGCGACCATTTCCTTCCGGCTGATCATGCCCGCATCCACAGCCTGACGAATCTGATTTATATCCATCTCCCCTGATTCTTCTATAGAAGCGATAATGAGCATCGGCATTCCGAGAACGCTGTCCATCTCATCCAGAATATCCTTATCCTTCGTATTCAGCACGTAGTTGCCTTCTTCGTCTTCGGAATAATAAGGTTCTATCTGCTCTATTTCTTCCTCCGTCATAAACAGGCACATATTTTCATAAGTTTCTTTCCGCATTTTCTCCGGTGTGGCCCGCTCAATACCACCCTGCTGAATTCCCACATCTACAATATCTGATGTATACTGAGGCAATGATAAATCGCATCCGGCCTGAATGACCAACAGCAGAATAATGGTAAACACCATGGCCTTTGAATTTTTCAGATAGCTGAAAATTTTTAACATATCCGGTCTCCTTTCTCTGTCTTTTTCAGTTCATCTTCCATAACACCCAACATTTGGTTAAAAAGATTCAGAAGCTGCAGCATATTGTCCTCTCCCATCCGGCCAAAGACCCGTTTGGTATAATTTTGGAATATTTCACAACATTCCTCCTGCTTTGCTCTTCCTGTTTCCGTAATAAACACCCGGGTATTCCGACGGTCTTTCGCATCCACCTGACGGACAATATAGTCCTTCCCCTCCATGCCTTTCAACAGCCGACTAACCGCCGGTGCTGAAACCCGCATTTGAGCTGCCATACCGGAAACAGAAGCGCCATCCTCACCATCATCGAAGGCAGGGCACCCGGAACACATCTCCAATATCTTATACTCTCCAATGGAAATGTCTTTCAGCATACCGCTCATGTTTAAGTGCTTTAGCCGGAACATGGCTCTGAACATTTCTTCCTGTATTTCTTTGTTCTCCATCCTTACACCCCTTTTAGTCAACAAGGTTATTATTTAACACAGTTAACCATTTACAAAAAGATATTGTACTCCCATTCTTTCAATTGTCAACCCCTTGTTTTAATTCGCCTTTTTTGCTTGTTTCCCGGACCACATTCCTGTATACTTAAATTATAAAATGCAACTTTAAGGGGGTTTTTACAATGAATGCAAAAACAGTCGTATTAAATGGGGAACGTATGAATTATGACAACCGGCTGGACTACTCCATCCTGTCCGACGAAGTCAAAGTCTATGAACAGACTGAACCGTCTCAGATTCTGGAAAGAATTCAGGGTTTTGACATCGTTGTTACCAAAGAAATGCCGGTTTCCGGCGATATTATCCGCCAGTTTCCGGATTCGGTAAAGCTCATCTGTGAAGCCGGTACAGGCTATAACAACCTGGATTTGGATGCCGCCAGAGAAAAGGGCATCACGGTATGCAATGTGCCTTCCTACAGCACCGAGCGAGTGGCTCACACAGCCATCATGATGGTTATGAATCTCAGCTCTTCCATGCGTAAACAGATTGCCATGCTGACCGAGAATAATCACGATAACTTTACAAAATGTATGCAGGTAGACCACGTAGAAATCAATGACAAGACTCTGGGCGTTGTCGGCGCCGGTCACATCGGCCGGGAAGTCATTAAAGTCGCTCAGGCCCTTGGAATGAAAATCCTGGCCTATGATGCAAATGCCAAAGGAGATGAACCGGGCATCCATTTCACCACTTTAGAAGAAGTTCTCTCCCAGAGCGATTATGTGACTCTCCACTGTCCGCTCATGGCTCAAACACATCATATCATCAATAAAGACACCCTGGCACTGATGAAGCCGACCGCTTTCATCATCAATACCGCCCGTGGTCCCCTCATTGATGAAGCCGCTTTGATCGAAGCACTGAAAGAAGGACGTATCGCCGGCGCCGGTCTGGATGTTCAGTAAGTAGAGCCGCCGGCCGATGACAATCCGCTCTATCAGATGGAAAACGTCATCCTGACCCCGCATATGGGTTGGAGAGGTCTTGAAACCCGTCAGCGCCTTGTATCCATCCTCGCTGATGATATCAAAAACTATCTGAACGGAACACCGATCAATGTGGTAAGCTGATAAAAAGGAAAATTCTTCCCTGCAAAGCCTGTCTATTAAAACTTTTGCAGAGAAGAATTTTTTGTTACTATTTATAAAAAACTTCTATTGCTTCTCCGATATATTGCGTCGAACCCGCCCCATATATTCCATCGTTCTTTGTCTGAAAATCCCTGTCATTTTTATACAAGTCCGCCATTTCCAGCATCATCCCAGTTATGTCCTTCATTTGATAAAGCTGTTCAATGTCCGCCTTACTGAAAATCTCAAAATCCATCTTGTTCTCTCCCTTCAGAATGTCATCAATACTGGCAATTATCCGCTCCAATCGCTCCTTCTTCAAAACCAAAACCTGTTTCTGGCTTTGGAGCATCCGATTTTTATCCAGGTCAGGATTCTCCATGATGTTTTTGATTTCCTTCAACGGCATATCAAATTCCCGAAAAAATAATATCTGCTGTAATCTTTCCAATGCTTTATCATCATAAAGCCGGTATCCCGCTTCACTCACAACTGTCGGCTCAAACAACCCGATTTCATCATAATAATGAAGCGTGCGCACGCTGATACCTGTCAGTTCAGATACTTCTTTTACCGTTCTCATCCTGTGTCCTCCTGTTCCTGATATACATCCTATCCTATGACGTTCCGTGAGAGTCAAGAGAATTTTTTGAATTTTCACATCATTTAATCCTATATCCTTGGGTTTCAAGCGCCTTCAACGCTCTCTGGTAATTTTCCTTTTTCACCAGAATATAATCCGTATTATATGTCGACACCGCAAAAATGCCGATTTTATTTTCAGCCAGAATCGCAGATATACGGGATAAAATTCCAATCAGGGAAAAGTCCAGAACGCCCTGAATCCGAAAAGCTTTCCAGCCGTCATCTCTCTCAACGGTATTCACCGGAACCCGCTCCATACTGCAGACCAGTGAAAGTTCTTCGTCGGTTTTTCCGATAAAACAAAATTCATCTGTAAAATCAATGACAGAAATATCCCTTACCTTGCAAACAGAAAATTCCTGTTCAATTTTCTTCAGCTCCATCTTTTAGCCTCCATTTACACTTTTGCATTACATCTTCTATCCAAGATACCTCCGGGTCTCCCGGGCAATGACATCGGACATGCAGAGCAACGACACGAGATTCGGAAGAACCATCAGTGCATTGAGAACGTCCGCGGTCATCCATACAAGATTCAACTGAATTACCGGCGCTGCCGCTGCGGTTAAAATATACAGTACCCGATAAAAAATCAATCCATGCCCTCCCGCTAGATACCTGGTACAGCACTCACCGTAATAGGCCCATCCAAGAATTGTCGAAAAGGCAAAGGTAATGATACCGACGACAAGAATTCCAGGTCCGACAATGGGAATCTGGGCAAAAGCCATTGTCGTCAGCAAACCGCCATCTCCGGCTACAGCCATGTCAATTGATGGATTTTTCATAATGCTGCTCACCAGCACCAGACCGGTAATGGCACAGACAACCACCGTATCCCAAAAAGTTGCCGTAGAGGATACCAGCGCCTGACGCACCGGACTACTCGTCTTTGCCGCTGCCGCTGCAATCGGCGCCGAACCCATACCGGCCTCATTCGAAAAGAGCCCCCGGGCAATGCCATAACGCATGGCCATAGCAATTCCGCCGCCGGTAAGACCTCCCGCTGCGGCCCCGGGCGAAAACGCCATCGCCACAATGGTACGAAGAGCTGGAAAGATAAAATCATAATTATGAATCAGAATCGCAGCACAGCCTCCGATATAGAACAAACTCATAAAGGGCACCAGCCGCTCGCACACTCCGGCAATGGAACGAATGCCGCCAAAGATCACAAGAGCCGCCAGTCCCCCGGCAACGACACCGACAATCTCCGGCGGAATATTCAGGCTCTCTTTACAGACCGCCGCAATGGCATTGACCTGAACGGCACAGCCAATTCCAAAGGATGCTGTACAGCCAAAAAAAGCAAACAGTATCGCCAGCCACCGCATATGGAGTCCCCGGTCCAGAACATACATGGCTCCCCCCTGCATCCTTCCATCCGCTGTACTCACCCGGAATTTCACCGCCAGCAGAGCTTCACCATAGGTTGTCGCCATCCCGAAAACGCCGGTCAGCCAGCACCAGAATACCGCTCCCGGACCACCCAGAGCAATCGCTGTTCCCACACCAATGATATTCCCCGTACCGAAGGTAGACGCCAATGCCGTTGTCAATGCACCAAAGGGACTTACATCTCCCTCGCTGCCTTCTTCTTTTTGCACCGACAATCGAATCCCGCGAAATACAAAACGCTGAATCCCCTTTGTCCGCACTGTCAAAAACAGATGGGTTCCCAGAAGCAGGCCAATGAGCGGCCATCCCCACAAAAAGTCATTCAGCGTTTTTATTCCATTTTCAATATATTCCATCCGCCGCCCCCGGCTTTTAGTTTCACTTCAATATATGCGCCGTCCCGTTTTTTCAGTCTGTTTTGGCCCCCATTTTATTAAACTTCTGTTCCGCATCCATAGTCTGCTATTCCCCCGCTTCCAAAAAAAGAAATCCGCATGTGATTTTGAATATCCTCATCCCGAATACAGGAAAGGGCGTCCTGAAAGGCTGTCTGAAAACTTCCTGTTCCCCGACTCTGCCCGGCGGCCATCTCGCCGCTGATTCCTAAAACCACACAGGCCGCCACAGCCGCCGCCATGGGCTTTCCGACCGACATATAAGCCGCCGTCAGCACGTTCAGCATACAGCCCGTACCGGTAATCCGCCCCATCATTTCGCAGCCATTATCAATCAAACATACCTCCTTGCCATCGGTCACCAGATCCGTTTTTCCCGATGCAAGGACAACGGCACTCCATGTATTTGCCACAGTCTTTGCCAGTTGTATTATTTCCTCCCGATTCGTCTCAGAAAGCACATCCTTCGGGTCCACATCTACGCCGCTGACGATGCATCCGCCACCAGCCAGAGCTTTTAACTCAGACATATTGCCTTTTAAGATAAGCGGCGCTCCCGATGTGCGCTGCTCCAGGAATGCTTCCGTGATCTCTTTCCGAAAATGGCTGCAGCCGATACCAACCATATCCATAATTACAGGAATCCCACGACGCATCGCCGCCTTTCCGGCAATCAAAATCGAAGCTTTTCTGGCATCGGTAATATTGCCAAGATTCAAAGCCAATGCTCCGGCTGTCACTGTAATCTCCTCAACCTCCGCCGGATGTTCCGCCATCATCGGTCGTCCTCCAACTGCCAAAACCACATTGGCGCAATCATGAATTGAAATCGGATTTGTAATACAATGAATCAGCGGCGCTTTTACCTGCACCGCTGACCGAATCTGATAAATTTCTTCCAACATTTGATCTTTAGACATTATTCTGCTCCCGCTCCTTACTCGACTGGGTGACATAATAAACAATTGCTATCACTTCCACAAGAATCAACGCTGCAGCCGGAATGGCCTTTGCTATCATCCCGTCCAGATGAAAGATATTTTTTGAAACGACCAGCACGGCCAGATAAACGATAATTCCAAGGAAACCGATACCGGCTGCATCCATCCGTAAATCAGACGGCTTCTCCTGCACAGAAGAACCAAGCATCTGCTGCATCTTTGTCAACATTTTGCCTTTGTTTAAATATTTCAGGAAAATAAAGGCCACACTGCCTCCGATCAATGTGCCGCAAATGAAGGACGGTACATAAAACATCAAAGACAGCCCCTCTCTTCCAACGATAAATGTCATGACCGGATAAGATACCATGGCGCCGATGATCCCCGTTCCTATCACCTCACCCACAACGGCAAAAATCATCCGTCCACCGGACAGACGATATAAGATACCGGATAAAAATGCGCCAAACACCGCACCGGTCAAAGCCAGCGGCGGTATCCCCATAAACATCATACGGATAATGCCGATCAATGCGGCGCACAGCAGTGAATACCAGGGTCCCATCATAACTGCACAGACAATATTGATCAAATGGGCCATCGGACACATTCCTTCTACTCTCAGAATCGGAGAAATAACGACGCCAATGGCAACCATCATTGCCAAAAAAGTCATTTTAATCAAGCCATTCTTTTTGCTCACAGTAAATACCTCTTTTCTCTCCCAAATCGTCTCATCTATAACATTTTCTTCTTGCGAAGCAGCCAAAGGGCCAATATGCAGATCAGCAGTGTGATAATACAGATGATGCCAAAGCCTTGAAGCGTACTGGCAAAGGGCATGCCGCCCGCATTTACATTCATACCATATAAACCGGAGATCACCGTCGGAATCGCCATAACGATCGTTATGGATGTCAGATATTTCATGACGTTATTCAGCCGACTGTCGATTACAGATGAAAGCAGCTCACGCGTACTGTTAATGATATCTCTGTAGATAGATGTCATCTCGATCGCCTGCTTGTTCTCAATGATAACATCATCCAGAAGCTCCTGATCCTCCGGATACTGTTCCAGCCGCTTATACCGGGTCAGTCGGTCAAGCACTACCCCATTCGCCCGGAGTGACGTGGCAAAATAAACCAGCGTAGACTCCAATTCGTGCAGTGCCATCAAATCCACATCTTCCGTATCGCCTTCAATACGTTCTTCAATCTCTATCCGTCGTTTATCCAGAACTCTCAGATAGGCCTGGTATAAAGAAGCTGCACGAAAAAGAATCTGATAAACAAAACGCATCTTCTTTTTTGTGCTGAATTCCTTTACTCTTCCCTTTACAAATCGATGCAGAATTGGTGTATCCTCCGTACATACAGTAATAATCATATTCTGCAGTAAAATAATACCGAGAGGAATGGTCGTATAGGCCCGTTTATCATGGCGGACTTCCACAGTCGGTATATCGACAAGAATCAAAGTGTATCCCGGTTCCAATTCAATACGTGAACTTTCTTCTTCATCCAATGCTGCCATAATATCGTCGATATCAATATCCAGTTCTTCAGCAACCTGCATGGCTTCTTCCCGGGTTGGATGGATCATCTGTATCCAGACCCCCTCCTGAATTTTATCTTCTTCATGTATTGATTGGTTGTCTGTTCTGTATATTTTTATCATCCGGACATACTCCCTTCTGTCGAACTCTGTTTTATCTTATTCTATTATAACCACAACCTTGGAAAATGCAAAGAAAAAAAAGCGCGGTTAAAAATGATAGTATTTTACATCCACATTTGTTCGTGTTACAATAAATTCTGCTATTTAAAAAGAAAAATTTTTAAGAATACATCAGATTTGGGAGGATTGTTATGAATCATAAAACAGCCTTTCGGCAGGGAATGACAGACGGCATTCCCATCGCCCTCGGGTATATGGCCGTCTCGTTTACTTTTGGAATTATGGCAAAAAATGCCGGTCTGACAGCCTTTCAGGCCGTCCTTCTGTCACTGACAAATCTGACCTCCGCAGGCCAGTTTGCCGGCCTTGGCATCATTACCGCCTCGGCCAGCTATATAGAAATGGCCTTCACTCAGTTGATCATCAATCTGCGATATTGCCTTATGTCCTGCGCCCTGTCCCAGAAACTGGACCAACGCACTCCGTTTTTCCATCGTTTTTTCATCGCCTATGGAAATACGGACGAGATTTTCGGCATATGCAGTTGTAAAGAAGGAAAACTTCATCCCTTTTACAGCTATGGCGTCATCGCTGTCGCATCTCCCGGATGGGCCTTTGGCACGTTTCTCGGGGTCATCTCCGGCAGCATCCTGCCGGGCCGGGTATTAAGCGCTCTGGGCGTGGCCCTTTACGGCATGTTCATCGCCGTTATCGTACCGCCATCCAAAAGCAGCCGGATTATCGCCGGAGTGGTTCTCGTTTCTATGGCTGCCAGCCTCATATTTACCGGGCTGCCTTTACTGAATCAGATTTCTCCCGGTTTTCGAATCATTCTGCTGACTCTGCTCATTGCCGGCGGCGCAGCCGCCCTCTTTCCCGTCCGTACCAATGACGCGCAATAAATTAAGGAGGATTTTTACCAATGTCACATAATATATACATCTACATATTCGTGATGGCCGGGGTCACCTACCTCATTCGTCTTCTGCCGCTTACCTTTATCCGAAAAGAGATTAAAAATACCTTTATCCGGTCTTTTTTATACTATGTTCCTTATGTTACCCTGTCTGTAATGACTTTCCCGGCTATCCTGTCGGCCACTCAAAATCTCTGGTCGGCTTTGGCCGGCTTTGCCATTGCCATCCTCGTGGCCTGGAAGGGCGGCAGTCTCATTAAAGTATCTGCGGCCGCCTGTGTCGCCGTTTTCCTTGTGGAACTGATTCTTTAAAAATTCTGACACTGCATAAACTGGGCCTTCGGTGTGGACACCTCTCTTATCCACTTGAAGGCCTTCCATAATCCATCCTGATCCACATCATCGGTCACAAAATCCGCCATGGTTTTTAAACCGGAATCCGCATTTCCCATGGCGATGGACACCGCTGTCTCGACCAGCATCTCCATGTCATTTGGTCCGTCACCTATGCTGATCGTATCTTTCATGTCACCGCCGATATGAGCCACATACCGTCGAATTCCCGTTGCTTTGTTCTCCCCGGCACAGGTAATCTCGCCGTTACTTCCCTCGCCGCTCTTATAGCTGGCACCTTCAACTCTAAAATAGTCTCCCAAAGCTTCCTGAATCTTTGCCATGGATACGGGCGCATCATAATAGGCCATCTTCTCCACACCATCGCAGTCGCAAAGCTTTTCCCTCAAAAACACATCCGCTACCATAACTTTTTCCATCTTTTCCTCTGTCATTCCCATATGAATAAAATGACCGGCCATGGCTGTCCGACTTCTTTCTGTCATGAACACCCCCTCCTTGGCCTGAAGCATATAGGTCGTCCGAGTGTTTTCAAAATATTCAACAAGTCGTGTAAGCTTATCTTTTTCAACCACATGCCGGTAAATCTCCTGTCCGTCACATTCTATATAAGCTCCTGCCGATGCAATGATTCCATCAAAATTCATCTTTAAAAGCTCCGGATAAATCTGGGCTTTTACACGTCCGGTACAGAGGACCAGCCGATGTCCCTCTGCCTTTGCCTGGCAAAGTGCCATTTTCGCTGACTCGGGAAGCTGTCCCTCAAAATCCATAAGAGTTCCATCAATATCTAAAAATATTATTTTCTTCTCCATAAGTAACCTCCATTAAATCTGTTCAAATGCGCCATTGTCTGTTATGATAGTCTAAGAAAGTCAGGTGTATTTTATGAATTTAACTAATATTTTAATTATTTATCTTGTTATTATCAATTTGGCCGCCTTTTTTATTTTTGGTATCGATAAACGCCGGGCCATCAAAAACCGATGGCGCATTGCCGAATCCACCTTATTTCTCCTTGCCCTCATCGGCGGCAGCATTGGGGCCGAAGCCGGCATGTATGTCTTTCATCACAAAACCAGACATCTTCGTTTTGTGATCGGCATTCCATTAATTTTTATTCTCCAGGTTCTTATTGTGTTCTTTATCCGGAAGTATGTATAAAAAACGCGGCTGTACAGGCCGCATTTTTTCTGTCTATTTAAACTGTTTCTTACCAAGCCGGATATCTTCAACCAAATCGACCATGTCCTCCGGCAGGGCATTTAACAGATAATTTCTGTCATTTTCCCGACGTTCATCAAGAATCTGACGAATCTCCCGGCCGGTCTGTTCAACTTCGTCTTTAAGTCCCTGGGCCGACAGCCGCTGTGCTCCCTGTCCCAGAATAATGACCTGTTCCAGAGCATCGGAAGTCGCCACAGTAACCTGATATTTCCGGTTCATCCGGTGAACCGTTTTCTCAATATATTGATCTGCCGTCTCCGCCTCTTTCGTATAGACCACATAAATGTTATGGTATTTCATCACCTCGCCCTGTCCGCCGGACACCTTGTAAGCATCAAAAACCAGGATCAGCGTACAGGGCCGGTATCCCTGATAATTAGAGAGGATATCCATCAGCCGGTCTCTTGCTGAATCTATGTTCACCTCCGCCAGAAGCTTCAATTCCTCCCAGGCAAAAATAATATTATAACCATCCACCAGCAGATATTCCTTCTCCGGCTTTTTCCCCGCCGCAGACGTCCGGACTCTTCCATCCATTCCGCTCCCGCCGGATGTGCCGGCACGTTTTCCGGCTCCCGGCCGTTTCCATCCAGGTTTTTTCTCATCTTCCTTCCCTGACGTTCTGAAGGTTCGCTCAAATATTTCCTGAAGTTCCTTTTCCTGGGCAGCAAACCGGTGATTATCTTCTTTCCAGGAGGACTTTCCCGCCTTCCGGACTCCTGTACCGCCTGCAGCATCTCCGCCCTGCTCTTCCTCAGGCACAGGTTTCTCAGCCTCCGCCTCCCAACCGCTGTCTATATGCATGTGTTCCCGCACCTGGTTCCACGGCACCACAACCCCTGCCCCATGGGAACAGAACACAGAGCCTGACGGCTGATCCAGATCCTGGTCCGGACGGTACTGCCGGATTGTGGCAGGGCTCGTAGCCTTTCAGGCTGCAGAACATTCTTCCCTGGCCTCTCGTATACGCGGTGACCTCTTCCTGGTAGTTGCCCAGAGACGCCGCCGGAACGCTGCCTTTTACCAGAGCCCTGGTCCCGTCCGATTCCGGAGGCTCCGTAGTTCCTCCCATACGCTGCAGATCCGAAAGTGCCCTGCCCAGATTTTCCGCCGGCAGTTCCAGTCGTAATTCATACACAGGCTCCAGCAGGACATTTTCTGCCATCATCAGCCCCTGGCGCACGGCCCGGTAAGTTGCCTGCCGGAAATCTCCGCCCTCTGTGTGCTTCTGGTGCGCCCGTCCGGTCAGAAGTGTAATCTTCATATCCGTAATCTCCGAACCCGTCAGCACGCCTCTGTGATGCCGTTCCTCCAGATGGGTCAGGACCAGCCGCTGCCAGTTCTTATCCAGCACATCTTCTCTGCAGCTGCTGTCAAACTGCAGGCCGCTTCCAGGCTCTCCCGGCTCCAGCAGAAGATGCACCTCCGCATAATGGCGCAGAGGCTCAAAATGCCCGACCCCTTCCACCGGTTTTCTGATCGTCTCCTTGTATACGATGGTTCCCTCTCCAAAACCGACGGAAATCCCATATCGTTCCTTCATCAGCTGTTTCAGGATATCCATCTGCACCTGTCCCATAACCTGGACAAAGATTTCCC
>OGYI01002644.1_pt1 | contig 12873 bp, 12 predicted proteins | sample 1576521 | NCBI WGS metagenome assembly OGYI01 (sample SAMEA3541484, study PRJEB24748) | human gut metagenome | biome: human gut; feature: human-associated habitat; material: faeces | place: China | collected 2012
ATATCGGGGGACTGAGAAGATCATGGAGCTAGTGGAAGAGGGAGCCTTTCAGGGCGCAGCCATGGTTTCAGCTCATCTGATCCATGGCTCCTCGGAGGGCCGCTTTTCTATTACCTATGCAGTGGACCCGGGATTGATGAGCAGGGAGGAGATTGAGAATGTGGGTTACCAGTATATGGAACTGGGAACGGCCCTGGAACGCTATCCGATTGATAGGCTGGAAAACGGATTTCAGATAATGCCGGATGGGGAAGAAGTTTATGTGGTGAAGGCTCCGGCGGTGGGGCTTTGGAGAGGATAAGAATAGCAGTTCCGGAGATTTGATAATTCAAATTGAGGAACTGTTTTTTTATGAATATGGAACAATTTTTCATAAAAGTGGAATGAATGGAAAATACACCAGCTTGTTTCATAAGAAATGGATTTTGTAGAAAATTAACAAAAAAATCATAAAAAATACTGTAAAAATACAATAGACAACAAAGAAATAGTCGGTTAGAATATAGTCATATTGAAAACTATGATCGATATACAGACTAAAAGAACTTTAAAATTGGCATGTTGAACAATAAACAAGAGCACAGTGCAAAACGTTGATAAACGGGAAAAGGAGGGGAGAAAGTATTTGCATGGGCTCTATTATTGTAATATATGTGGAAACGTTTTTATATTTATTGCATTGGTGAATAGGGTTAACTACAAAGGAGGAGGAACATGAAAAAATTGTCACTGTTTTTGGCGGCGGTTCTCTTAGTTGGTAATATCCTTATGGGGTGTTCTTCTGGAACCTCTGCATCGGGGGATACAAGTCAGCAGGCTTCAACGGACAATGAAGGGGAAACGCAGGCAGTGGAAGGGGACGTGCCTGAGTTAAAGGTTTGGATAAAGAAATCATTCAGTGAGGAAGCAGACGATGCTTTGGCGGAGCGATTAAAAGAATTTGGGACAACCACAGGAAAATGTACGGTATCGGTCGAATTTATACCGAACGCTAATTTTGGCGAAAAATATGCAGCGGCGGTGGAGTCGGGGGAAGTGCCGGATGTCGCATTTATGACTTTATATCTGTTGAGGCAGTATTATGATAATGGCCTGATGATGGAAATTAGCGATGTGGTAGACGGCATTGAAGAGAGCGGCCATACTCTCTCTGAAAAGGCAAAGGATGCGGCCACTTTTGATGGCGGTCTTTACGCAGTACCTTACTATCTGAACGGAGCGGCAATGTTCTATCGCAAAGACTATCTGGAACAGGCTGGCTGGAATGAGCCTCCTACGACTTGGGAAGAGGTTCGTCAGTGTGCGAAAGATGTAACAGAAAAGGTAGAAGGTGTTTATGGACTTGGTTTTGGATTTGGAAAATGCCCGGATACGGAAAATAATGGGCGGAGCGCACTGTTTAGTTTAGGAGGCCACATTTTTGATGAAGAGGGGAACTTATCGTTGACTGCTCCCGAAACGGTAGAGGCGCTCCAATGGATTTCAGATATGTACCTGGTGGATGGCTCAATTCCTCCTACAGCGGTGAACTGGGACGATGCAGGAAACAACACGGCCTTCTTAAGCGGACAGGTTGCGATGATCTTCAATGCGGCATCCCTGACGATGGAACTCCAAAAGGAAGAAAATGCGGAATTTGCAGCTAACGTAGGTGTGGCCGATATGCCTGCAGGTCCTAGCGGTACTTTGATCTGTAATGGTCCACAGTACTTATCGATTTTTAATAATGCAAAAAATCCGGAACTTGCAAAAGAACTGATTGAATTCAACATGGACTATGACTGGTATAAGGGATGGGTTGATGAGATGAAGTATGGTGTACAGCCCGCATATGAGGATATTGTTTATGATGATCCATATATTACTCCATATATCCATTCTAATGAAAATTCCGTATGGCAAGGCTATCCAGGCCCATATACAGGAATTGCAGCGCAGGCTTGGTCGGCATTTAAGCTGACAGATGTGTTTCAGCGGATTTTAGTAGACCAAATTCCAGTAGAGCAGGCAGCAGCGGAAGTGCAGGAACAGATTGCGGAATTAGAGTAAAGGATTACACGGAGCCGGGCCGTAACTGGACCGGCTCCTTTTGCAAGGAAGGAGGAGAAGCGGCATGCGGGAAAAGAGGGGGAAAAAGAAAAGAGATGTCCTTCCCTATATTTTGATTGCGCCGGTAGTTATTTATATATTGTGTGTTATGGTATTTCCCTTCTGCTGGGCTTTGTATGTCAGCTTTACAGATAAACGGATCGGTGTAGACGGGGCATTTGTTGGTTTAAGGAATTATATAGAACTTTTAAGGGACCCCATCTTCTTAATGAGTATTGTGCGTACATTTATTTTTACCGGCGGTTCTGTTATTTTGAAATTGATCTTTGGTATTGCAATGGCTGTGGTTTTAAATGAAAAGCTGCGGTGCCGCAATATATTTCGCTCAATCCTTTTGCTGCCTTGGACACTGCCTACGGTTGTAGTAGTGCTGGTATGGCAGTGGATGTTTTCAGACGTTGGGGGTGTATTAAACGCACTGCTTCAAATGGCCGGGCTGTCAAAACCGGTACTTTGGCTTGCAAAACCAGGCATGGCGATGTTTTCCGTTATTTTGGTAAATGTATGGAAAGGAACTCCCTTTATTGCGCTGTCTGTATTGGCTGGTCTTCAGAATATTTCGCCGGAATATTATGAGGCGGCCAGCATTGATGGAGCTACCGTTATACAAAAATTCGTTAGGATCACACTGCCGCTTTTGCGAGATGTGATTTTCCTCGCGGCATTGATGACAACAATCTGGACGTTAAATAATTTTGAAGTGATCTGGCTTTTAACAAAAGGCGGTCCCTCTAATGCCACAAACGTAGCGGCAGTTTACAGTTATATAACTGCGTTTAGAAATAACAATCTGTCGAAGGCCATTTCTATTTCCGTACTGTTCCTGCCTATAATGATCATTTTGATCAACAAAATTACTAAGAAATCTCTGGAAGAATAAAGAAGGGGGGACGGAAATGAGAAAACGGAACAGACTGGTTAAAAGGACGATATTGTATCTGGTCCTTGCTATCTTTGTTATTGTAGCGCTGTTTCCTATTTATTGGATGCTGAATACGTCGCTGAAACCTAACAACGAGATTTATCAGATGAAGCCAACCTTTTTCCCAAGTAAAGTGACATTGGACGGGTATAAACGTCTGTTTTTTGAAACAAGTTTCTTTACTCATATGAAAAACAGTCTCCAGGTATCCAGTGTAACATCTGTAGGCTCGGTCTTTTTCAGCATATTGGCGGCATATGCAATTGCAAGATTTCAGTTCAGAGGAAAGAATTTAATTTCCAGAGCAATCATCTACTCCTACTTGATGCCACGATCAGTTATGTATATTCCACTGTATTTGTTTGTAGTGCAGGTAGGACTGAATAACAGTATGGCAGCTTTATATCTAATCTATCCAACCTTTGTAATACCATATGCTACATGGATGCTGATTTCTTACTTTAAAAGTATACCAAAGGAATTGGAAGAAGCAGCCTTGATCGACGGATGTACACGGGTGGAAACACTGCAAAAGATCATCTTTCCCTTAGCATTGCCCGGTATTATGTCTACCGTTATTTTTTCCTTCACATTGTGCTGGAGTGAGTTCTTATATGCGTTTGTAATTATTTCTGATGACCTTCAGAAAACGGTCACTCTTGGTTTAGCAGATTTAATTGTAGATGATCTGTATGCATGGGGACCACTGATGGGAGGAGCTGCAATTTCAACGATTCCAGTCATTATCCTTTACATGTTTTCCTCCAGCTTCATGGTGACGGGAAACGCAGCAGGAGGAGTAAAAGGATAGAGGGAAATGCTAGGAGGTATTTTGGTGAAAAAGGTATTATTAAATCTTGGATTTGAGAAAAAGTATGACTTATTTGAAAAACGCTTGAAGGAAGCTGGCTTTGACGTTACTCGTGCCGGGGGAAGAAGCCCGGAAGAAATCATTGATATAGGAAAAGGGTGCGAAGTCGCGATCATTGGAGCTGAGGACCAATGGAATCGGGAAACTCAGGATGGCCTGAAAGATTCTCTGAAATTGATTGCCCGCTTTGGTGTGGGGCTGGATAATGTTGACTTGCAAGAGGCGAGAAAGCTGGGGATCATGGTGGCAAATTCTGCTGGGGCGAATAAAGAATCCGTGGCGGAGTGTGCTGTGGCATTGATGCTGGAATCAACAAGAAAAATTTCATGGCTAGACCAAAAACTGAGAGAAGGATGCTGGAAAGGACTTCCTAGAATGCATCAGTTATCAGGAAAGACTGTTGGGCTGATTGGCTTTGGTGCAATTGCCAGATGTGTTGCGAAGATGGTAAAAGGCTTTGGATGCTCAGTACTGGCTACCGATGTGGTAAAAAATGAGACAGCTGCACAGGAACTTGGAGTAACATTTTGTGCAGAGGAAGAATTGCTGAAAAAAGCAGACTTTGTAAGTCTCCATGTTCCTTTGACAAAGGATACATATCATATGGTTTCAGAAGGATTCTTTCAAAAAATGAAGCCAACGGCTTATTTGATCAATACCAGCCGTGGGGCAGTAGTAGATGAAGCAGCACTGTTTAAAGCCTTAACAGAGGGGATGATCCAGGGCGCAGGCCTGGACGTATATGAACAGGAGCCGCCGGCTAAAGACAATCCGTTATTTACGTTAGATAATATTATTGTTACACCTCATGCAGCCTCCTCTACGGAAGAAGCTGCTGGCAATATTGCGGACCTTTGCATGGAAAATGTCTGCACCTATTTTCAGAACGGAAAACCTAAATATCTTGTAAAGTAAAGGAGGAAATGAAACATGAACAAGCCAATTGAAGGAGGCGTGATGCCTGCATTTATAACACCTTTCGATGAGAATGGGAAGATTATCGACAGCGGTGTTAAAGAACTGATCGAATATCACCTGGAAAGTGGATTAGACGCTTTCTATGTAGGTGGAAGCACTGGAGAAGCTATGATCATGACACCGGAGGACCGTATGCATATTGCGGAAATTTCTGTCAAGTATGTAGCGGGCAGAGCGCCAGTAATTGTTCATGTGGGAACTCCAGATACGGAAACAGCAGTTAAGCTTGCCAAACATGCAAAAAAGATTGGGGCGGATGGAATTTCATCAGTTCCCCCTTATTACTATAAAATGAGTAAGGAATATATAAAAGAGTTTTACCGGGCTATCGCAGAGGCGGCGGAATTGCCGTTCCTGATCTACAATATTCCACAGCTGACGGGTGTTTCAATCAGCAGCGCATTTATGATTGAAATGATGGAAATTCCTAACATTATCGGATTGAAATTTACAGATACAAATTTGGAGGAATTTCGTAAGATCAAAGCGTATGAAAATGGCAGGATCAAGGCGTTTATCGGATATGATGCAATGCTGCTCTGTGCACTGATGATGGGCGGGGACGGTGGGATTGGTAGTTTCTATAATATCATGCCCAGAGCCTTCTCCAGAGTCTATGACAGCTTTAAAGAGGGAAATTATGAGGAAGCGAAAGAAACGCAGTGGAAGATAGACAAGTATATTGCAATCATTAAAAAATATCTGTCTCCTGCTAATCAGCCAGCAATCAAGGTAATCTTAAAAGAGATGGGTTTCAACAGTGGTACAACCAGGGGACCAATCTTACCCCTTAAGGATGATGTCAGCCAGGCAATGCTCGGAGAACTGCGCAAAGAAGGATTTTTTGAATTTGTTCGTGAGTAATAGAGGAAAGGCAGGGGGATAGATATGAAGGTAGCATTAATGAACGAATTCAGTCAGGCTTCAAAAAACAGTCTGATCCTGCAGTGCCTGAATGAAGCCGGTGGGAAATATGGGATACAAATCTATAATACGGGGATGAGCCGGGAGGGAGATGAACCGTATCTGACCTATATCCATTTGGGAATACAAGCGTTTCTGTTATTGAATTCCGGAGCCATAGACCTGGTAGTGACCGGATGCGGCACTGGTCAGGGGGCAAATATATCCCTGAACAGCTACCCGGGAGTTACCTGCGGCCTGATACTGGACCCGGCAGATGCATACCTGTTCGCGCAGATCAACAATGGAAACGCGGTTTCGCTGCCCTTTGCCAAAGGGTTCGGATGGGGGGCGGAATTAAACTTATCCTATATATTTGAACGGCTTTTTTCCTGCCCGTGGGGGATGGGATATCCGCCCAGTCCGGAACGAAAACTGCTTCAGAATAAAAATGCAGAAAAAATGAACCAGGTAAAATGGGCGGTGTCTAAAGAAAAGACAGATATTTTGGAGAGTTTGGACTCCGGTCTGGTATTAGAGGCCGTATCGGGAGAGCGCTTTCAGGATTGTTTTTTTAAGGAAGCAAAAGACGAAAATATGAAACAATGGATTCGTACTCTGCTTTCAAACAACAGATAAATTTGATTGACGGAAGGGGGAAAATGTAATATCTTTAATATAGTGAAGCGGTTTCCTCCTTATCTATGGGAGAAAGTATGTTTAAATGTGGAAATATGTTTGACCTGACAGAGAAAAAGGCAATTGTAACCGGAGGGGCCTCTGGTCTGGCCAATGGAATGGCGGAGGGACTGATGGAAGCAGGGGCGCAGGTCATCCTTATTGACCTTTCGCCAACTGTGCATGAGGCTGCGGAGAACTTCCGAACGAGGGGGATGAAGGCGCGGTCCGTCCAGGCGAACCTGGGGAATCGCCAGGAATTGGTGGAAGCTTTTGAAAAGGCCAGGGAGCTGCTTGGGGGAAAAATTGACATTTTGATTCCGGCTGCCGGTATACAGAGACGTCATCCGGCTGCTCAATTTCCATTATCAGATTGGGATGAAGTGATAAATGTCAACCTGACGGCGGTGTTTACACTTTGCCAGCTGGCGGGGAAAGAATTTTTGGCCCAAGGCAGCGGAAAGATCATTAATATCGCTTCAATGCTCAGTTTCTTTGGGGGATATACGGTACCGGCCTATGCAGCCAGTAAGGGAGGGATTGCCCAGCTTACAAAGGCGCTATCAAATGAATGGGCCATTCATGGGATTAATGTCAATGCGATAGCCCCGGGATATATGGCTACAAAGATGAATACCCGTCTGCTCGAGGACAGCAGCCGTAATGCGCAGATAACGGCAAGAATTCCGGCCGGAAGATGGGGAAAACCGGAAGACCTGAAAGGAATTGCGATATTTCTGGCGTCATCGGCTTCCGATTATATTCATGGAGCAGTAATCCCGGTGGACGGAGGCTATTTAGGCAATTAGCAAGGCTGCGGTTATAGTTTAAAAACGTGAGGTAGAGCGGGGAATGAAGACAATTCGTGACATAGCAAAAGAGGCTGGCGTTAGTGTTTCAACAGTATCGAGTGTATTGAATAACAGCGGATATTGCAGTTCGGAAACAAGAATGAAAGTGGAGAGGGCGGCAGTCGATTATTACCCTAACATTATAGCTCAGGAGATGGTGAAGGGCAGTTCCAAGGTGATTGGGGTAATGGTTAGCCATACGGCGGAATATTTTTTTCAGAACCCGTTTTACTCCGAAGTCCTGCTGGGAATCTGCGATGCCTTGAAGGAAAAGCAATATCGTCTTTTGCTTCTGATGAATGAGAAGAAGGAGGATTTGGTAAAGCTGTTTTATCATCGACAGATTGAAGGTTTGCTTCTGATGAGCGCTAAAATGGATGACAATATGCTGGAATATCTTCAGGAGAAAAAACTTCGTTTTGTTCTGATCGGTGATTATCATGAATGTTCTTTGCCGATCGTAAAGGTTGATATTGATAACGAGAAGTACGCATATGAAGCGGTTTCCTATTTAGTTGGGATTGGACACAAAAGGATTGGCTATATCTCAGGGCCTCTGAGCAACGGCGCGTGCTACACGAGGATGCAGGGATACCGCAGGGCATTGGAGGATTGCGGAATCCAGGTTAAAGAAGAATATATTCAAATCTGCGATTCCGGAACGGAGCGGGAAGCACTGAATGCGGCTAAGAAACTGCTGTATATGCCGGAGCGCGTAACCGCGGTATTTGGCTTTAATGATACGGTTGCAATATCCGTATATAAGGCGGCAGAGGATTTAGGGCTGTCTGTGCCGGAAGACATTTCGGTTGTCGGGTTTGATGACAGCAAAATAGCATCCTATGTCTCGCCAACGTTAACAACAGTCTCTCAACCCAGTTATGAAAAGGGATACGGAGCGGCGCAGGTGCTGCTGGATATTGTGGAGAATGGGAACGTTACAAAGCCGCTGCCTGCCCTGAGCTGCTATATGGTTTTCAGGAAATCCTGCGTTCCACCCAAAAGCTGACAGAGCAAATTGGCCTATCCTCATGAAATAGGGGCTGTCGCACTAAATTGATATGCTCCCTTCTAGGTAGACAAGTGAAATAACAAAAACTTGTCACTTAGGAGGGAGTATATTTTATGTCTGAAAATGCAAAAGAATTATCGCCAGAAGAAAAGCTCTGGGCGGTAAAGGAATACCTTTCAGGTGAAGGTAGTACCTACTCTATTGCGGATAAATATGGAGTTACAGATACCAGTATTCGAAGATGGGTAGACCGTTACAAGATAGATGGGGAACAAGCCTTTTACAAAAAGCCTCTGGCATCATCATTGTCACAAGAAGAGAAACTCAGAGCTGTCCATGAGTATTTACAAGGAGTATTATCTTTACGAGATATCGCACGGAAATATGGCGTTGGAGACACCAGTGTCCGCAGGTGGATCGCAAAATACAACGCCGGAGGAGATGCGGCACTTCTTCCAAACCATACAAAAAAGCATTATAGCAAATCCTTTAAACAAGAAGTGATACGGGCTTATCTGGTTGGTGAAGGCAGTTATGCAGAACTTTGTGTCCGTTATAATATTCCTTCTTTTGATACTGTCAGAAAGTGGGTCTTGCAGTATAATGATCGTAGAACTATACGGGGTTCTAAAACGGGAGGAACTACGATCATGACAAAGGGCCGCAAAACAACATATGAAGAAAGAATTGAAATTGTATCTTTTTGTATAGAAAATCATAAAGACGATCAATTAGCAGCGGATACCTATCAGGTATCCGATCAGCAAGTCTATTCATGGGTAAGGAAGTATGAAGCACAAGGAGTGGAGTCGCTAACGGATAAGCGCGGCCGAACAAAGCCGGAGGCTGAAATGACTGAACTGGAAAAGCTCCGGGCAGAAAACAAGCTTCTAAAGGCTCAGAACAAGCGACAGGAAATGGAGATGGCATTCTTAAAAAAACTCGGAGAGATAGAAAGGAGGCGGTTTTAAGCCAGATACAGAATGAAACGATCTACCGTGCAATACAGGAAACACATGACGAAACTGGCTGTTCTATTTCTGAATTATGCGTCTTTGCAGGAATTCCACGTTCATCGTATTATAAGTGGCTAAATCGTAAGGAAAGCAAAAATGAGCAGTTTAACGGTCAGCTTCTGCCACTGATAAAAGAGGCATATGAGGAAAAGAACGGAATCTTAGGCTATCGTCAAATGACAATAAAACTGAACCGGGAGAATGATTTTCATGTAAATCAAAAGCGCATTTACAGGCTGATGCAGATTTTAGGTTTGAAATCCGTATGCCGCAGAAAAAGGAAAAATTATATAAAATCCACTCCTCAGGTAACTGCCGAAAATGTGTTGAACAGGGAATTTTCAGCAGAAAACTTCGGAGAAAAATGGCTTACCGACGTGACAGAAATGAAATATGGTGTCAGCAGCAAAGCGTATTTAAGCGCTATACTGGATTTGGGTGATAAGAGTATTGTTTCATTTGTGATTGGCCAATCCAATAATAATGCGCTGGTATTCGAGACCTTTGACATTGCCCATGAACAACACCCGGATGCAAAACCAATCTTTCACAGTGACCGGGGGTATCAATATACCTCAAAAGCATTTAAGAAAAAGTTGGACGATGCAGGGATGACCCAGAGCATGTCCAGAGTATCCCGCTGTATTGACAATGGCCCAATGGAAGCGTTCTGGGGAATGCTGAAAACCGAAATGTATTACTTAAAGGCATTTGCTTCCTATGAGGAACTGAAACAGGCAGTGATTGACTATATAGGGTACTATAATGGCTCACGATATCAAAAACGGCTTAATTGCATGACACCTTTAGAATACAGGCACTACCTGCAAACCAAATCCGCATAAAAATATCTCCAACCGTACAACTACGGCTGGAGATAGAAAAATTTTATTTTTTCATCTGTCTACTTGACAGGGAGCAGTTCAAATAATTGGTGCGGCAGCCTTTTTTACTGCGCTCGTTTTCTCGCTCACAGATTGATTTCACTTCCCATTCGGTTTATAATACATACCATCGGCAGACTGCCGCAGATACGATTTGATAGAAGATTGAGAACGAAAGAGTGGTACGGCAAAATGAAGACAAAGATAATTGAGATAGAATACCCCCAAAAACCCAGGGACGAGGAACTGCTGGAAGGCGCCCGCCTCCTGAGAGAAGGCGGCCTTGTGGCGTTCCCCACGGAAACCGTCTACGGGCTGGGAGCCAATGCCCTGGACGAGGAAGCGGCCAGGAAAATATACGAGGCTAAAGGGCGTCCTTCGGACAACCCGCTGATTGCCCATGTTTCCGCCATGGAGGAGGTTTACCCCCTGGTATCCCAGGTATCAGAGAAAGCGAAAAAGCTGATGGACGCCTTCTGGCCCGGCCCCATGACTCTGATTTTTCCCAAAAGCGATTTGGTTCCCTACGGGACAACAGGGGGACTGGATACGGTGGCGGTGCGGATGCCAAGCGACCCGGTGGCAAACCGTCTGATTGCCCTGGCTGGGGTGCCGGTGGCGGCGCCCAGCGCCAACACCTCCGGCCGTCCCAGTCCTACCACGGCCCAGCATGTACTTCAGGATATGGACGGAAGAATCGATATGATTATTGACGGAGGCCCGGTGGGAATCGGTGTGGAATCCACCATCGTGGACGTTTCCGTGGAGACGCCCACAGTCCTGAGGCCGGGAGCCATTACCATGGAGATGCTGGAAGAGGTCCTGGGGGAGGTGCAGATTGACCCTGCCATTCTCGGCCCCGTGTCCGCCGATTTGCGCCCCAAGGCGCCGGGTATGAAGTACAAGCACTATGCGCCCAAGGCTGATTTGACTCTGGTGGAGCCGGAGGACGGGGATATGGAAAGTCCGGACAGCCTGGAGCGCATGACCGAAAAGGTGCGCCAGCTGGCAGAGGAGAAGCTGGCGGAAGGGTTCCGGGTGGGAATCATCTGTACCGATGAGTCCAGGCAGACGTATCCCAAGGGGCTGGTGAGGAGTATTGGCTCCCGAACGAGAAGGGAAACGGTAGCCCACAATCTCTACGCCCTTTTAAGGGAATTTGACGACCTGAAAGCAGATTACATTTTTTCGGAAAGTTTTCCGGAGGACCATTTGGGGCAGGCCATCATGAACCGGCTGTCCAAGGCGGCGGGATATCACATTGTGAAAGTATAAAGGGATGAGAACAGGAGGAGCCATGGAGAAGCAGACTCTGGGTGAGAAGACGGCGGAAAAGCTGCTGGATATGATTCATGAGAGAGGGTACACGGCGGGGGACAAGCTTCCCACGGAGATGGAGCTGTGCCAGCTTCTGGGTGCGGGCCGCAATACCGTCCGGGAAGCCCTGCGGATTCTGGTATCCCGCAATATTGTCACCATTCGCCAGGGAGCGGGAACCTTTATCTCGGAAAAGAACGGGATTCCGGACGACCCGCTGGGATTTGCCATGATGGAGGACAGGCGGAAACTGACCAGGGACCTGCTCCAGATTCGGGTGATGCTGGAGCCGCCCATCGCCGCCCTTGCGGCCCAGAATGCCGATGAGGAGGACATCAAAAAGCTGGAAGAGATTCTTTTAGAGGTGGAAGAACTAATCCGGCGCAGGGAGGATTATTCCCAGAAGGACTCCCAGTTCCACGCCCAGATTGCGGCCTGCAGCCACAATACGGTGATGTCCAACCTGGTACCGGTGATAACGGAGGGAGTCCGGATTTTTGCCAGCACCGTCCGGGAAACGGAATACGTGCAGACCCTGGCCTCCCACCGCGCAATCTTCCGGGCTATCCGGGAGAAAAAGGCAGTGGAAGCCCAGGAGGCCATGACTTACCATTTGATGTACAATCAGAACCGGTATATGGACGAGGAAAAGGAAGATTTATAACTCGCTTTCCCCGGGCAGGGTTTCCTGTCTGGGGTCTTCCATTTTATAGAGGTGAATGGTTCCGTTTTCATTAAGGTAGCGCAGCAGGGAGAGCCCGATGGGGAAGCCAAAGAGGCCGATAACTCCGAAAAGCTGTACGCCGATAAACATGCTGCAAAGGGTAATGACAGGATGCAGGCCGATCTGACTCCCTACGATTTTTGGCTCCAAGATATTCCGGATAATGGTGATCACCACATAGACGATCAACAGACCAAGGGCCAGGGGATAATCTCCGCTGAAGGCGGAAATAACCACCCAGGGAATCATGATGCCGCCGGTCCCCAGAACCGGAAGGATATCAAAGATAGCGATCAGCAGAGCGATGATCACGGAATTGGGGACATGGATAATGGTCAGACCGATGGACAATTCTACAAAGGTCAGGCTCATAATCAGCGCATAGGATCGGATGCAGACAAAGAGCGTGCCGATTACATACTCCTTGATCTGAAGAACTACTTTTTTGGAACGGGTGCTCAGCTGACGCAAACAAAAGCCCATAAGCTGGTCGTAATCCACTGCGATAAAAAATGTGGAGATAATCAGCAGCACCAGCTTGACAAAGCCGCCGGGTACTGCGTAAGCCAGACCGGAGAGATACCCCATAGCGCTGATGGAAAGGCCGG
>OGYI01002646.1_pt1 | contig 12861 bp, 10 predicted proteins | sample 1576521 | NCBI WGS metagenome assembly OGYI01 (sample SAMEA3541484, study PRJEB24748) | human gut metagenome | biome: human gut; feature: human-associated habitat; material: faeces | place: China | collected 2012
TAGACCCTTCGTGGTAGGACGCTGGCAGATATTCTTTCAGCAGTTTCAGTGCCTGCAGAGCCTGACCATCAGAGAACTCAGATGCCAGTACAGAAACATAAGCTTCCATGGCGTGAGTTACTGCGTCCAGACCACCGAAAGCACACAGGGACTTCGGCATGTCCATAACCAGGTTGGCGTCGACAATCGCCATATCCGGAGTCAGCGCATAGTCTGCCAGCGGATATTTCTGACCAGTAGCGTCGTCAGTTACAACCGCAAACGGAGTGACTTCAGAACCTGTACCAGAAGTGGTGGTGACAGCGATCATTTTCGCTTTCACGCCCATTTTCGGGAACTTGTAGATACGTTTACGGATATCCATAAAGCGCAGCGCCAGCTCTTCGAAGTGAGTTTCCGGATGTTCGTACATAACCCACATGATCTTCGCGGCGTCCATCGGGGAACCACCACCCAGCGCGATAATCACGTCTGGTTTGAAGGAGTTTGCCAGTTCTGCACCTTTACGAACGATGCTCAGGGTCGGGTCCGCTTCTACTTCGAAGAAGACTTCAGTTTCAACGCCTGCTGCTTTCAGTACGGAAGTGATCTGATCAGCATAACCATTGTTGAACAGGAAGCGGTCAGTCACGATGAGCGCACGTTTGTGGCCATCAGTAATCACTTCATCCAGCGCGATTGGCAGGGAGCCACGGCGGAAGTAGATAGATTTCGGAAGTTTGTGCCACAACATGTTTTCAGCTCGCTTAGCAACGGTTTTCTTGTTGATCAGGTGTTTCGGACCAACGTTTTCAGAGATGGAGTTACCACCCCAAGAACCACAACCCAGAGTCAGGGAAGGTGCGAGTTTGAAGTTATACAGGTCACCGATACCGCCGTGGGAAGAAGGAGTGTTGATTACGATACGGCAGGTCTTCATTCTTGCTGCATGCTTTAAAATCTTCTCTTCTTCATTTACATTCACATACAGGGATGAGGTATGGCCGTAGCCTCCGTCTGCCACCAGACGCTCTGCCTTATCCAGAGCCTCGTCAAACGTCTTAGCCTTGTACATAGCCAGTACAGGAGACAGTTTCTCATGGGCAAACTCTTCGCTGATATCCACAGACTCAACTTCGCCAATCAGAATCTTGGTATCCTCCGGAACCTCAACGCCTGCCAGCTTGGCAATGGTTGCCGCCTTCTGTCCCACAATCTTGGCGTTCAGGGCGCCGTTTACAATGATGGTCTTGCGGACCTTATCAATCTCGCCCGGCTTTAAGAAATAGCAGCCTCTGTATTCAAATTCTTTTCTTACTTCGCTGTAAATGGATTCCATGACTGTCACGGACTGCTCGGAAGCACAAATCATACCGTTGTCAAATGTCTTGGAATGAATGATGGAGTTAACCGCCATCTTAATATCTGCTGTGTCGTCGATGATAACCGGTGTATTGCCGGCGCCAACGCCCAGAGCAGGCTTTCCTGAAGAATAAGCAGCCTTAACCATGCCGGGACCGCCTGTTGCCAGAATCAGATCCGCATCCCTCATAACCTCATTGGTCAGTTCCAGTGAAGGAACATCAATCCATCCGATAATGCCCTCCGGTGCGCCGGCCTTCACTGCCGCGTCCAGAACCACCTTGGCCGCTGCGATAGTACAGTTCTTAGCACGGGGATGTGGGGAAATAATGATTGCGTTGCGTGTCTTTAAGGCAATCAGTGTCTTAAAGATAGCTGTGGAAGTAGGATTAGTGGTAGGAATAACAGCTGCAATCAGACCGATTGGCTCGGCAATTTTCTTAATGCCGTATTCCTTATCTTCCTCAATCACACCAACTGTCTTGGTATCCTTGTATGCGTTGTAGATATACTCTGCAGCGTAGTTGTTTTTGATGACTTTATCCTCAACCACGCCCATGCCGGTCTCTTCTACTGCCATCTTTGCAAGTGGAAGACGCATCTTGTCGGCTGCGCTTGCTGCTGCAAAAAAGATTTTGTCTACCTGCTCCTGTGTAAAGGTAGAAAAAGCTTTCTGCGCTTCGCGCATTGCATTCATTTTTGCATTCAGTCCGTCTACGCTGTCAATGATTTCCGGAACAACCTGCTCGATTTTCTTTGCCATTTCCTTTTCCTCCATTTTTCCTTCATTTTTCCTTGTGTTTGTGATGCATTGGGGCTGCATCAGCCTGTTTGGGTTGGGGTATTATTCTTATTGATAATTAATTAACAATCTCACTGTTTGCATTATAACCCTTCGTTAAAAATATGTCAATATGTATTTTAAAATATTTTTGTTTTTTCAGATTTGGGCAGGCTTGATTGTTAAAAACAAATCAGAAAAAGGCCGAAAAGGAAACGGCCCCGGAACTTCCCGTTCCAAAACCGTTTCCTTCTATATGATTATACCCTGTTTTATTTTACAGGATAAAATCCTGTTGGGGACTCGCTGAGATTGATCATGATGTTCTTCATCTGGGTATAATGCTCCAGCATTACCTTATGGGTTTCACGTCCAATGCCGGATGCCTTATATCCGCCAAATGGCGCTCCCTCCGGAATGGCATTGTAGGTGTTCACCCACATGCGTCCTGTCTCAATGGCCCGTGACACCCGCAGGGCCCTGTTGATATCCCTGGTCCATACGGCTCCTCCCAGGCCGTATTCGCTGTCATTGGCCATGTCAATCACCTCATCCTCTGTCCTGAACTTAAGGATGCAGGCAACCGGCCCGAAGATTTCTTCCTGGGCAACCCTCATGTGGTTTGTAACATTTCCAAGGAGGGTGGGCTTAAGGAAGCAGCCGTTTTCCAGTCCCTCTGACATTAGCTGTTCACCGCCGCAGAGAAGTTCTGCGCCCTCCGCCTTTCCGATTTCTATGTACTGAAGGATTTTTTCCATCTGGCCTTTGTTAATCTGGCTGCCCATCTGGGTCTCAGGATCCCATGATACACCTACCTTTACATTGTTAAATGCCTTTACAGCGTCCTCAAGGAACTTATCGTAAATATCCTCATGTACGAATACACGGGAGCCAGCACAGCATACCTGGCCCTGATTGAACAGGATGCCCAGCTGGAGGCCGTCGATGGCCTGCTCCCAGTTGCAGTCCGGGAAGAAGATATTAGCGGATTTTCCGCCTAATTCCAGGGTGGCCGGGATGAGCCGGTCCGCCGCTGCCAGGGCTACCTGACGTCCTACCTCGGTGGAGCCGGTAAATGCCAGTTTTCTGAATCCCTTGTGATCAAGCATATACTGGCCTGACTTGGATCCGGATCCGGTAATCACGTTGAATACGCCCTTTGGAATAACATCCTGTACTAATCTGGCAAATTCCAGGACGGAAAGGGATGTGTCGCTGGATGGCTTGAATACTGTACAGCAGCCGGCTGCCAGAACCGGAGCCAGTTTCCATGCGGCCATAAGGAATGGGAAGTTCCAGGGGACAATCTGTCCTACAACACCAATTGGTTCACGTAAAATCAGGGAAAGGAACTGCTCATCCAGAATATTGGCGCTGCCTTCCTCGGCCATGATGCAGCCTGCAAAGTAGCGGAAGTGCTTTGCGCTTAACGGAATGTCGATGGCCATGGTTTCGCGGATTGGTTTGCCGTTGTCCAGTGATTCTACCATAGCCAGGTGCTCTGTATTTGCGTCGATAATGTCTGCGATTTTATTCAGAATGGCAGCGCGTTCACTGGTAGGAACCTTCTTCCAGGTTTCAAATGCTTTCCATGCTTCCCTGACAGCATCATCCACGTCTTCCTTGGTAGCCTGAGCACACTCAGCCAGCTTTTCTCCATTGGCAGGACACTTTGTGGTAAAGAATTCACCGTCAGAAGCGTCACGCCACTGCCCCCCTATAAAAAGCTGGTACCTGTTCTGAAGTTCTGGTTTGTTCATGTAATACCTCCTTGTTTTGTGTTGTTACACTCCTATAAATAAGGCTCATAGAGCCTTGCTTCCGATTACATTAACTACCATATCATTTTCATATAAAAAAAGCAATATTTGTTAAATTGTTTTCATAATAGTTTTTATTTTAACAAATTTTCAGTTATTAATAATTGAAATAAAGAGAAAGTCACGCTATAATGAAAGAAAAAAATAAAAATCAAGGAGGAAAATTAAAATGGAGCAAAAAAGTCCAGATAAAGTTTGTTATCAATTTATCTGTCCCAGATATCCCAAGTGCGCACGGGCAAGAGGCAGGGGGTGCTGCATTGAGTACCCGGAAGATGAGGCGCAGATGGTACAGGAGGGAGATTGCAGGGCCGAGGATGGATTTCCGCTGTTTGTGGAAGAGCAGTAGGTGTGTCTATATTTATGACGCATTGAACGAAAATATTTGTCTTTATATAAATAATGAATATGGTAACATTTGCCAAAATTATTTAATTTAAGACAAATATATGTTATAATTTGTACAATGTCGGGGGAAGGGGGGAACCTATGCAATACTATGCGCACATCAGTGAGGACAAGACTCGAAAACAGACCGTAAAGGACCATCTCACAGGGACCGCCAGGCGTTCTGAACTGTTTGCCGAAGCGTTCCGGTGCGGAGCATGGGGATACGGATGCGGAGTTCTGCACGACATCGGGAAATATTCCCAGGGATTTAGAAAACGTCTGGAGGGCGGTTCCATTACGGACCACGCCACGGCGGGAGCCCAGGAGATGATGCGGCTGTATGCCGGGTCCAATCCGCTGGCTGCTTACTGCGCCGCTTACTGCATCAGCGGCCACCATTCAGGCCTTCTGGACGGGGGAAGGACCGGAGACACGGCAGGTGAGGCCACGCTTCAGGGAAGGCTTAAAAAGCAGTTAGAGGATTACAGTCCGTATAAAAATGAAGTTGAGATGCCGGATTTTCCAGGGCTGCCGTTGAGACAGATAGGCAAGGGCGGCTTTGGCCTGTCATTTTTTATCAGGATGCTGTTTTCATGCCTTGTGGACGGAGATTATCTGGATACGGAACTATTCATGCTGGGACAGGATGCGGGAAGGGGAGACTATGATTGTATGGATGTCCTTCTCAGGCGTCTGGAAAGCCATGTGGAATCCTGGCTTTCCAATGATGATTTGACATCTGTAAATGGAAGAAGGACGGCTATACTGAAGGCTTGTTTGCAGGCAGGACGCAGGAGGCAGGGACTGTACCAGCTCACGGTACCTACCGGCGGAGGCAAGACCGTGTCCTCCCTTGGGTTTGCCCTGCGCCACGCGGCGGAACATGGTCTTCAACGGATTATTTATGTGATCCCATATACGAGTATCATCGAACAGAACGCCCAGGTATTTAAGGAAATCCTGGGAAAGAAAAATGTCCTGGAAAACCATTGTAATGTAACATATGAGGATAAGGAGAGCGGCAAGGAATTAAAAATGGAGCAGCTGGCCGCAGAAAATTGGGACAAGCCGGTGGTGGTCACTACAAATGTCCGGTTTTTTGAATCTCTCTATGCCTGCAGAAGCTCGGAATGCCGTAAACTGCATAATATTGCCAACAGCGTCATCATATTTGATGAGGCGCAAATGCTTCCGGTGAAATATCTGATGCCGTGTATTCGGGCTATCAGTGAGCTTATATGCAATTATCACTGCACAGCAGTTATCTGTACAGCTACCCAGCCGTCCCTGCAGCCCTTTTTTCCTGCAAAGATGCAGGAACTGAAGGCAGAGGAACTATGTCCGGATGTAAAAGGACAGTATGATTTTTTCAAAAGGACAAAGATACAGCTGGCAGGGCGGATATCCCAGGAACATCTGGTGAAGGAGCTGGAAGGCCGGCAGCAGGTTCTCTGTATCCTGAACAGCAGAAAACGGGTGCAGCGCGTCTGCGATTCCATTGGCGGCCGGGGGGCGTACCATTTATCCACCTTGATGTATCCAAAACACAGGAAGGAGATCTTGAAGGAGATTCGCAGCCGGCTGTCGTCGGGAGAACCATGCCGGCTTATATCCACCAGCCTGGTGGAAGCAGGCGTGGATTTTGATTTTCCGGCTGTATACAGGGAACTGGCCGGAATTGACAGTGTGATCCAGGCTGCCGGAAGGTGCAACCGGGAGGGAAAGAGGGATCCGGAAGAATGTATTACCCAGGTATTTACGTTGGAGGAAGAGGAGGATATCCATATACCGCGGGAATTGAAACTGCCCATTTCAGTAGCCGGACAGATTGCGCAGAAGTATGAAGATATATCGTCGCCGGAGGCCATAGGAGATTATTTCACCAGGCTGTACCGGTATAAAGGGGAGGGATTGGACGCAAAGGATGTGGTGGAGCAGTTCGAGCAGGGAAGCCGTTCATTTATGTTTCCATTTGCATCAGCGGCTTCCGGGTTCCGCCTGATTGAGAGCAATACCAGGACCATTTTAATTGATACAGAGCCGGAGGCAGCGCAGATTGCCATGCAAATCCGGCAGGGCGGACATAGCAGGGAGCTTATCAGGCAGGCCGGACAGTACTGTGTAAATGTTTATGAACATGATTTTGAAGCCCTGAGCGGCGCAGGCCGCCTGGAACAGATAGACCGGGAATTTTATGTTCTGAGGAATAAGGAGCAGTATACAAGGGAGAGGGGGCTGGTGATTGACGTAAGCCGCGGGGATGCCCTTATGTTTTAAGTCCCTTTTATGAAAATGGCGTATGCCGGAAAGGAGTGAAGCGATGAGCCGAGGAGTACGGGTCCGGCTGTGGGGAGATTACGCCCTCTTCAGCCGCCCTGAGATGAAGGTGGAACGGTGCAGCTATGATGTGATGACGCCTTCCGCCGCAAGGGGAATGCTGGAGGCGATCTACTGGCATCCGGGGATGCGGTGGGTGATTGACAAAATCTATGTGAGAAAACCCATCCAGTTTACCAGCATCCGAAGAAATGAGGTAAAGAGCAAGGTATTGGCAGGAAACGCATTGACTGCCGTAAACGGGGGAGGAAAACCGCTGTATATAAGCAGCAAAGAGGAAATCGTACAGAGGGCGTCCATTCTTCTGCGGGATGTGGAATATGTGGTTGAGGCCCATTTCGAGATGACCCCCAAGGCAGTCCCGGGGGATAACGAGGGTAAGTTTAAGGACATTATCATGCGCCGCCTGCGCAGGGGAGAGTGTTATCATCAGCCGTATTTTGGATGCCGGGAATTCCCTGCCCGGTTTGCCCTCTATGAAGAGGAGGAAGTAGACACTGCATATGACGGCACGGAGAGAGATTTGGGATATATGCTGTATGATCTGGATTACTCAGATACTGAGGACATTAAACCCATGTTTTTCAGGGCTGTCATGAAGGATGGTGTTCTGGATGTAAGGAATTGTGAGGTGGTGCGATGATTCTCCAGGCGCTTGTTGAATATTATGAAGCCCTTGAGCGGAAGGAAAAGATAACCAGTCCGGGCTGGTGCAGGGCCAGGGTAGCGTACGGGCTGGACATTTCAGAGCAGGGGGAGCTTATGGGTGTCATCCCCCTTAAGAAAGAGCAGCAGAAAGGCAAAAAGACAGTCTGGGTACCCCAGGACCTTACGGTACCCCAAATGGTTTCCCGTTGTTCCGGTGTATCTGCCAATTTCCTGTGCGACCATTCCGGTTATATGCTGGGAATTGATAATAAGGGAAAACCGGAGAGATCCAGGGAATGTTTTGAGTATGCCAAAAAGAAGCATAAGGACATTCTGGGGAATATCAGCAGTCCCGCAGCCAGGGCGGTGTGCCGCTTTTTTGACTGCTGGGCGCCGGACCGGGCAGCAGAAAACCCATACCTGATGCCGGAACTGGAGGAGATTATATCCGGTTCTAATCTGGTGTTCATGATAGACGGGGAATATGTCCATGAGGACCCGGATATAAGGCAGTGCTGGGAAGAATACAGCCGTCAGTCAGGTACAGGACCTGAAGGCGTCTGCCTGGTGACAGGGCGCAGGGAGGAAATCGCTAGGATTCACGGCACCATCAAAGGCGTCAGGGGAGCCCAGCCCTGCGGAGCTGCGCTAGTCTCCTTTAATGAACCTGCCTTTGAATCATACGGCAAGGAGCAGAGCTTTAACGCGCCGGTGGGTACATACGCGGCCTATGCCTATACCACGGCGCTCAATTACCTCCTTTCGGACCGGTCTCATGGGACAACCATCGGCGACACGGCCGTGGTTTACTGGTCCGAGGAAGGGGACGAACGGTACCAGAATATATTTGCCTGTGTGTCGGAGCCGACCATGGAGAACCAGGAAATAGTGGATGGGGTATTCAAGAACCTGGCGGAGGGAAAAGCAGTTGCGGTCCAGGATGTTAAGGACAGTCTGGATATGGAAAAGCGGTTTTATATATTAGGGCTGGCACCCAACGCAGCCAGGCTGGCTGTGCGTTTCTTCTATCAGGACAGCTTTGGAAACATATTAAAGCATATAAAAGAACATTATGACAGAATGGAAATAGTCCGTCCGGCAGCCGATGCTGTGGAGTATCTGGGGATATGGCGTATGCTCCAGGAGACGGTCAATAAAAAATCCAGGGATAAAAAGCCGGTTCCCAGTATGTCCGGGGCAGTGTACAGGTCAATCATATCCGGCAGCCGGTATCCGGCGTCCCTGTATCAGGCCGTGCTTGGCAGGATACGGGCGGAGCAGGACGACGGGGACAGCCGTATTTATAAGATAACCAGGGGAAGGGCTGCCATCATCAAGGCATATCTGCTAAAAAATGGAAATATAAGGGAGGAAATAACCATGGCGCTTAATGAAGACAGCAATAATACCGCGTACATCCTGGGAAGGGAATTTGCGGTTCTGGAGGCAATCCAGGAGGAAGCCAATCCGGGGATCAACGCCACCATAAAGGATAAATATTTTAATTCCGCATGCGCCACACCGGCGGCAATTTTCCCCATTTTATTTAAGCTGAAAAACAGCCACATAAAGAAGATGAACAATGGGGCAAAAGAGACATATTACGAAAAAATGCTGTGTGATTTACAGGGAAGGCTGACGGTGGCAGAGGGACAGAGGGCAGCCTGCCCAAGAAGGCTTACCCTGGAGGAACAGGGAATGTTCATATTGGGGTATTATCATCAGACTCAGAAGAGATATGAGAAGAAGATAAAGGAGGAGGCTTAAAATGGCAGAGGTGATTAAGAACAGGTATGAATTCGTGGTATTATTTGACGTGGAGAACGGGAATCCAAACGGCGATCCGGATGCAGGCAATCTGCCGAGGATTGACCCGGAGAGCGGATACGGCATTGTGACGGATGTGTGCTTAAAACGTAAGATACGCAATTATGTGGAAACCCTGAAGGAAGACGAACCCGGGTATAAAATATATATACGGGAGGATGTACCCTTAAACAGAAGCGACAATACCGCGTACATTGAACTTAAGACAGATGAAAAAGGAATCAAGGAACTAAAAAAGAAAGACCCTCAGGTAGACCAGAAAATACGGGATTTTATGTGCCGTAACTTTTTTGATATCCGGACCTTTGGCGCGGTCATGACAACCTTTGTAAAGGCTGCTTTAAACTGCGGCCAGGTGCGGGGACCTGTTCAGTTAGGCTTTGCCAGGAGTATTGATCCCATTGTAAGCCAGGAAGTGACCATTACCCGTGTGGCCATTACCACAGAAAAGGACGCGGAAAACAAGAGTACGGAAATGGGAAGAAAAAATATCGTTCCCTACGCCCTGTACCGCGCAGAGGGTTACATATCAGCTAATCTGGCCAGAAAATCCACGGGCTTTTCAGAAGAGGATTTGGAACTTTTGTGGGATGCCATCATCAATATGTTTGAAATTGACCATTCCGCAGCCAGGGGAAAAATGGCGGTACGCCGGCTCATTGTGTTTAAACACAGTAAGGAACTGGGAGATTGTCCTGCGTACAAACTCTTTGATGCCGTGGAAGTAAAAAGGAATGAGGATGTGGAGTATCCCAGAAAATACGGGGATTACACGGTTGCCGTCCATAGGGATCAGATTCCGGAGACAGTTGAAGTATCGGAGAAGATATAATGGAATACAGGGAGGATGACTTCCTCATGCTGTCCGGTATCCAGCATTTTATCTTTTGCAGGCGCCAGTGGGCCCTTATACATATTGAACAGCAGTGGAAGGAGAACGAGCATACCATAGTAGGAGAACTGCTCCACAAAAAAGCCCATGACCCATATTTGGCAGAAAAGCGGGGCGATGTCATGATAAGCAGGGCATTGCCCGTATATTCCAGGAGTATGGGTGTCAGCGGGGAATGCGATATTGTAGAGTTCCACAGGGCGGAGGATGGAATCGGACTACATGGTCACAGGGGTCTGTTCCGGGTATTTCCGGTGGAGTATAAAAAGGGGAGCCCAAAGGAGTCGGAAGCAGATATCCTGCAGCTGACGGCCCAGGCCATGTGTCTGGAGGAAATGTTGTCGGCCAGGATTGAGGCAGGGGCGCTGTATTACGGAGAGATTCACCGCAGGAATATGGTGGAGATTACAGATGAACTGCGAAAACGGGTGAGAGATATATTTCAGGAGATGCATGAACTTTATGACAAGGGATACACACCAAGGGTCAGATGGTCAAAGAGCTGTAATGCCTGCTCCATGAAAGATATATGTCTGCCGAAACTGGGAAAAGCATCATCTGTCAGAGATTATATCCGTGGGAAGATTGAGGAGGATGTATGAGGAAGTTATTAAATACCCTGTATGTTACATCTCCTGACAGTTATCTGTCGCTGGACGGAGAAAATGTGGTAATCTATGACAACGATACGGAACTGGGGCGGATACCTCTCCATAATCTGGAGGCAATTGTTTCTTTTGGGTACAGGGGAATGAGCCCTGCCCTCATGGGCGGATGCGCGGAGCGGGACATATCACTTTGCGTCCTTTCGCCCCAGGGAAGATTTTTGGCACGTGTGACCGGACGTGTGCGGGGAAATGTACTACTGCGCAGGAAACAGTACCAGGTATCCATGAATCAGGACGCAAGTCTGACCATAGCCAGAAACTGTATCCTTGGAAAAGTATACAATGCCAGATGGGTTCTGAAGAGAGCGGTGAGAGACCATGGACTTCAGATTGACACAGAGAAGGTGAAGGAAGCGGCCGGATTTCTGAAACAATCCCTCAGGCACATAGAGGAAAGCCGGGACATGGCCCAGCTGCGGGGGTATGAAGGTGAGGATGCAGGCATTTATTTTGGAGTTTTTGACCAGCTCATATTACAGCAGAAAAAGGATTTCTATTTCAAGGGACGGAACAGGCGGCCGCCTTTGGATAATGTGAATGCCATGCTGTCATTTGTGTACACGCTGCTGGCCAATACCGTTGCGTCAGCACTGGAAACAGTTGGCCTGGATCCTTATGTGGGATTTATGCATACGGACCGGCCAGGCCGCCTTTCCCTGGCTCTGGACTTAATGGAGGAGCTGAGACCGGTTCTTGCAGACCGTTTTGTGCTGACTCTGATTAACCGGAAGATGGTAAACAAAAAGGATTTTTCCCGGAAAGAAGACGGCGCTGTTATCATGAGAGACGAGGCGCGGAAGCTTTTGTTGTCAGAATGGCAGAACAAGAAAAAGGAGATGATCACCCATCCATATCTGAATGAGAAGGTGGAATGGGGAATGATTCCATTTGTTCAGGCCATGCTTCTGTCCAGATATCTGAGAGGTGATATTGATGAATACCCGCCGTTTTTCTGGAAATAGAAAGACATCCGACAGCTGCGGCCGGAGGAGGAAGGTACATGCTGATACTGATTACATATGATGTGAATACGGAAACCGCTGCAGGCAGGACCAGGCTGAGAAAGGTTGCAAAGCAATGCGTTAATTACGGCACCCGCGTCCAGAATTCTGTATTTGAATGTATTTTGGATAATACCCAGCTGATAAAGCTAAAAGCCATACTGACAGATATCATTGATGAGCAGACTGACAGCCTTAGATTTTACAACCTGGGAAATAAACACACTACAAAGGTGGACCATGTTGGGGTGAGTAAAGGGATTAAAGTGGAAGAGCCGCTGATATTCTGACCTGGCTGCGGGCGGTAAGGAGGTTTCAAATAGTTTGGTGCGAACCAGAAGCAAACATGAATTTACGGGGGGATTCGCACCGGAAAAACTGCACAGTGAGAACGGTTTTGGATGTGTGCAGGGCAGGTTGGCGGTGATTTGAGGGAGTATGATGTGATTTGATTGTGGAAATGTGATGAAGAATTGTTTGTTTTTTTGTGTAGTATTGCTGTCTCCGTCCTCGCGGGCGGAGTGGGTTGAAATATTCATATATTTGTTCCTTTCTGCCCTTCCGGGCGTCTCCGTCCTCGCGGGCGGAGTGGGCTGAAATCGTGGCGCCGGATGGGGCGCTGGCCCGTGAGATTAAGGAGGCTCTGGAGCCGCTGCTGGCAACCAACGTGGAGGTCTTTGAGGAAAACGAGTTTAAGGTGCTGCGGGACTACATCCTGCATAACCCCACAAAGACGAAGTACACGCCACTCAATTATTCCACCAGCAGGATGGATGGTAAGGAACCCAGCGTGTTTATTGCGGATGAAGTGGGAGCGCTTCCCACCTCCTACCCGGTGGAGGCCATGCGTTCCGGCCAGCTGCTCATCCGGAATAAGCTGGGGTTTATCATCTCAACCAAATACCCAACAGCGGACAACCCTCTGGAGGATGAGGTGGACAACGCCAAGAAAATCCTGGATAGTCTGATTGATGATGAGACCGTGTTTGCCCTACTCTATGAGCCGGACAATACAAAAGATTGGGCTACGGACGACACCATCCTGGCCCATGGAAATCCTCTGGCATTGGAAATTGAGATGGTATGGGATATTTCAACCCACTCCGCCCGCGAGGACGGAGACTGCCCGGAAGGGCAGAAAGGAACAAATATATGA
>OGYI01002647.1_pt1 | contig 12859 bp, 12 predicted proteins | sample 1576521 | NCBI WGS metagenome assembly OGYI01 (sample SAMEA3541484, study PRJEB24748) | human gut metagenome | biome: human gut; feature: human-associated habitat; material: faeces | place: China | collected 2012
ACGATCCGCCCCGGCAGCCCCGCAAAAGCAGCTCCCTTAAGCCTTCTTCTCGATCACGTTCTCGCCGGAGGCGATTTCCTTGCGAGCCCAGTGGCCCCAGTGGTACAGGGCGTCGGACTCGGAGACCGTGCCGTCGCCGAACATGAGCTTGTACGTTCCCCGGTACGGCTGGAAGATGCCCGCACCCAGGAAGATGTGCGCCAGCCCGAACACCGCGATCAGCAAAAAGCCGATGTCGTGCAGGAACAGCGCCACGCCGTAGGCGCCGCCCACGTCGACCACCGTCGTGCCCAAAAGCAGGATGACGCCCGTGATGCCCATGAGCGCGCCCGCGAACCACAGCATGCCGTCGGCGAAGCGCTGGCCGCTCTTGACCTCGCGCTGGTCGGGCATGTGGATCCACTTGGCCATGAACAGGTACGGGAAGAACAGCATCATCCACTTCTTGTCGTCGGAATCCCAACGATCGAACAGGTTCTTGAAGATGTGCGCCACGCCCTTCGGAGCCAGCAGGGCGCTGATCAGCGGCACCGCGACGAACACGACGCCGATGATGCGATGCGACATGCGAATGGCGAACACCGTGTCCGCGCCGACAGCGGCCGCGAGGGCCGGAACGAACACGAACAGGCCGGAGATGCACAGCAGGATGCACGCCGCGATGGTGATGCCGTGCGTCAAGCGCGCCTGCAGCGAGTGGCGCTTGATGTAGCGTTCCTTGCCGCTGGCTGCCATGCTTGCCAAGAACGCCTGGTTCTTGGCGGCTTCCTCAGCGGAAACCTTGACGGGTCCCTTGCTCATCGGTTGCCTCCCTTCTTGCCCGGAAGGTTCTCGGTGATATGCTCCATCACCGTCTCCTCGTCCTGGCCGTCGCCATGCTTGACGACCTGGCCGGTGTCGACGGAGATCGTGTCCTCCGTCTCGGGGTTGTACGCCAGCTTGTCGCGCTTGTAGCCGACGCCGAGCGCGAACATGGCGGCGAGGCCCGCCACGGTGAGCCCCGTGACGGCGCCCGTGATCGGCTTCATGATCTGCGTGAGGCCCACCACCGGGTTAGCCTGCGGGTTCTCCACCTGGCCATGTGCGGCCACGCCGTACTTCAGCACCTGGATGACATGCAGGCCGCCCATCTCGTCCTCGCCGTAGACCACCGCGTCCTCGTAGCCACGGGCCTTGAGGAAGTCGGCACGCTCGTGCGCCAGCGCTATCATCTCGTCGCGGTCGCCGAACACGAGGGCGTCCGGCTGGCACGTGGTGACGCAGGCGGGCTCCCTGCCCTGCTCGATGCGGTCGACGCAGCCCGTGCACTTGTTGACGGTCGTGCGCAGGCCCTCCTGGTAGCGGGGGACGTCGAACGGGCACGCCGTGGAGCAGTACTGGCAGCCGATGCACTTGGACTCGTCCACCGTCACCAGGCCCGTGGCCTCGTGCTTGGCAATGGCTCCGGCCGGGCAGATGGTGGCGCACGCGGCGTCGGTGCAGTGCTGGCACGAGCGGCGCCCGAAGGCCCACTTCACGCCCTTGTCGCCGCCGGCCTCCTCATGGAAGCTGATCAGCAGGCGCGTGTCGCCGTTCAAATCCATCGGGCTTTGGTACGAGCCCGTGGAAGGGTTCCCGTTCTTCTCGAGGGTGGACGGCAGGCCGTTCCAGCACTTGCAGGCCACCTGGCAGCCGCGGCATGCGCTGCAGCGCGAGGTGTCGAACAGTATGGCTTTGTCACTCATCATTCAACACCTCCCTAGATCTTCTCGATGTCGACGAGGAACGCCTTGTACTCGGGCACCCAGCAGTTCGGGTCGCCCACGTTCGGCGGCAGGTCGTTGACGATGTCTCCGGTGGCGAAGTCGCCCGCCCAGCCGAAGTGGTGCGTCATGCCCACCTGGTGCACGGTCTCGCCGTTAACCGTGAACGGCTTGAAGCGCGGCGTGACGAGGGCCATCACCTCGACGGAGCCGCGGTTGTTGCGCACGCGGACCTTCTCGCCGTTCTTGATGCCCTTCTCCTCGGCCAGCTCCAGCGACATCTCAACGAACTGCTCGGGCATGGCCTCGTTGAGGGCCGGGCACGTGCGGGTCTGGCCGCCGGTCTGCCAATGCTCGGTGACCGAATAGGTGGTCACCGCGATGGGGTACTGGCTGCGGTCGCCGCGCTTGACCGACTCGAACTCGGCGAAGCGCACGCACGGCGAGTTCTGCCGTCCGTTCAGCTTGTTGTCCGCCGGGCTCTCGAAGGGCTCGTAGTGCTCGGGCAAAGGACCGTCGCCCATGCCGTAGCTCTCCAGGCGCGCGTTCTGCTCCCACAGCATCATGAACGCCTTGTTGTTGGGCGGCACGGGCGTGCCGTTCGACACGGCCACGAAGTCGCCGACGTCGTTCTGCACCCACTTCTCGCCCGTCCATTCGACCAGCACCCGGTTCGGGTTCCAGGGCTTGCCTTCCAGGTCCGCCGAGGCGCGGTTGTAGATGATGCGACGGTTGAGCGGCCAAGCGAACGACCACTTGGGATGCAGACCCAGCCCCGTCGGGTCGTCGGCGACGCGGCTGCCGATGGCCTGCTCGGCCGGGTCGAGCGGAGCGTCGTTGTTGGCCCAGAAGCCGGTGTAGATCCACATGCCGCAGGCCGTGGAGCCATCGGCCTTGAGGTTCGCGAACGTGCTCAGCAAATCGGGCGCGCCGTTCTCGAAGCCGCCCTCGGCGTAGTTGTAGCCGTTGAGGGCCCAGGCCACGGGGCGCGGGTCGATCTTGCCGTCCACGTAGTAGTCCCACTTCGTGTTCACGATGGGCTCCGGCGCGACCCCGCCCTCCTTCTTGTAGAGGTCGACGATGGCCGTCCACAGCACGTCGCAGATCTCGTAGTCGGGCTTGGCGTCTTCCCACGGCTCGACGGCCTGGTAGCGCCACTGCAGCCAGCGGCCGGAGTTCAGGATGATACCGGGCTTCTCGTAGATGAGCGCGGCCGGCAGGAAGTACACCGTGGTGTCGATGTCGGCGGCGTTCATGTCGGGGGCCTTCCAGAAGGTGGCGGACTCCGTCTCCACCCAGTCGGCCACCACGAGCCAGTCGAGGTTCGCCATGGCGCGGCGCACGTTGCTCGCGTTCGGCGCGGAGTGGCAGGGGTTCATGCCCCAGTTGAAGTAGCCCTTGATGATACCCTGGCTCATCAGCTCGAACGAGCCGATGATGGAGTAGTCGGGGCTCTTCGGCACCTTCGGCCACCAGTCGTAGCCGTAGTCGTTGTCCACCGTGGCCGCGTCGCCGAACCACTCCTTGAGCGCGGAGACGACGAACTTGGGCTTGTTGGTGTAGTAGCCGTCGGAGTAGGTCTCCTTCTCGCACCATTTGCGCAAAGACGGCGTGCCGTACTCGGTGGGCCAGTTCAGGTAGCCGGGCTGGTTCGCCACGAGCATGCCCATGTCGGTGGCGCCCTGCACGTTCGGCTCGCCGCGCAGCGCGTTCACGCCGCCGCCGGCCACGCCCACGTTGCCCAGCAGCAGCTGCAGGATGCCCATGGAACGGCAGTTCTGCGCGCCGTAGGTGTGCTGCGTCTGGCCGAGGGCATACAGGATGGTGCCGGACTTGTCGGGAGCGCCCGTGGAGGCGTAGGTGGCGTACACCTTCTCCAGCAGGTCCTTGTCCATGCCGCACACGCTGGACACGGTGTCCAGGTCGTAGCGGGAGTAGTGCTTCTTCATCTGCTGGAACACGCACATCGGGTCTTGAAGCGTCATATCGCGCTTCGGCACCTCGACGACGGGAGGCGTGAACTCGGGCACGCCCTCGGCCGCGGCCCAGGCATAGGCTGCGCCCTCGGAGGTGTCCCACTCCTTCGTGGAGTCGACCTGGTAGTGCCACGTGGCGCTATCGTAGGTGGCCGCATCCTTGTCGAAGCCCGAGAAGATGCCCGTCTCCACGTCGAAGGAGTACTCCTCGTCCAACAGGTAGGACGCGTTCGTGTAGTTCAGCACGTACTCGTGCTGCCACAGGTCGTGCTCGAGAATGTAGTTGAACAGACCGCCGTAGAAGGCGATGTCGGTGCCCGAGCGGATAGGACAGTAGATGTCCGCCATCTCGGCCGAGCGCGTGTAGCGCGGGTCGACGACGATCCACGTCGCGCCGTTGTCGAGCGCCCTCTGCACCCACTTCGACGAAACGGGGTGGTTCTCGACGTTGTTGGAGCCGATCGTCAAGATGACGTCGGCGTTCTGCATGTCGCAATAGTGGTTCGTCATCGAACCGCGACCGAATGTTGCTGCCAGACCGGCAACCGTGGGGCTGTGTCAAACACGAGCCTGGTTGTCGATGGCTATCACCCCTAGCGACCGCATCATCTTGTTGATGAGGTACTCTTCCTCGGAGTTCTGCTGGCTGCCGCCCAAGCTGGCGATGCCGTGGCAACGGTTGACCGTGATGCCGTTGGACACCGTCTCGAACGTGGCGTCGCGCGTGTCCTTGACCCAACGCGCGATCTCGGCGACGGCGTCGTCCCAGGTGATATCCTCCCACTCGGAGGCGCCGGGGCGTCGAACCATCGGACGGGTCCTGCGGTTCGGGTTCTTGATCACCTCGCGCGTGGAGGGATCCACCACGTTGCGCAGCTGGAACATCGTGGCGCCCTTCGGGCACAGGCCGCCCTGGTTGACCGGATGGTCGGGATCGCCTTCGATGTTGATCAGCTCGCCGTCGCGGGTGGAGCAGATCACGCCGCAACCGCCGGAGCAGTAGCAGCAGATGTTCGTGTACTCCTCCGTGTTCACGAGCTTCCAGTCGGCTGCGGGCTCGACGGCCAGCGCCTCCGACTGTGAGGACAGCTCGAACGCCATGGTAGTGGCGAACGCTGCGCCGGCGGCTTTGAAAAAGCCCCTGCGTGACAGATTCATGTCCTCGTTCTCCTTCCTTCTTGTCTTCTCGTCCCTTGAGAACCTCATGCGCCCGAAACCAGCGGGAGAACGTCGCCGAGGGCATGGGGAGACGTCGTCCTGCTCGTGGTACCGGTACATGCATGCCGTGGCCGAGTCGGCAGCCCTCCACCGCTCGACCGCCGCAATCCTAACAAGCTCCATCGGATGCGACATCATCAGTTTCTGATGAGGCGACCCGTTTTATGCGCAAAGTCCCGTGATCTATTCGAGAATATTCGGTAAACGTCATACTTCCCCTTGAAGAGGCAAAACGAACGGTCGCTTTCCGGCTGCGAACGGCATAGGCGGTTCCGGCGAACGGCCAGCGCGATCCGGGTACGGCACCGAAGGCGGGATGCATGACGCCTTGGAGGCGGGACGAACGGCCGACGGGACGGACTGCTATACTGCGAGAAACGACCGATTCGTCGCATGCGAAAGGAGTCCCATGAGCGAGACAGAGCGCATTCGTCTCACCCGCCTTACCGAGAAGGGCGGTTGAGCGGCGAAGTGGGGTCCGGGAGACCTCGAAGAGATACTGAAGGACATCGCGCCGCCGCCCGACGCAGATTTGCTGCTGGGCTTCGACACGTCCGACGACGCCGCCGTCTACCGTCTGAACGACGACACGGCCGCGGTGCTGACGCTCGATTTCTTCACCCCGGTGGTGGACGACCCCTACGAGTTCGGCGCCATCGCCGCGGCGAATGCGCTGTCCGACGTGTTCGCCATGGGGGCGAAGCCTCTGACGGCACTCAACATCCTCGCGTTCCCGTGCAGCCTGGGCACCGACGTGGTGGCCGACGTGCTACGCGGCGGCGCCGACAAGGTGCGCGAGGCGGGCGCGTTCGTGGTGGGCGGCCACTCCATCGAGGACGACGAGCCGAAGTACGGCCTGTCGGTGTTCGGCACCGTGCACCCCGACCGTATCGTGCGCAACGGCGGCGCACAGCCGGGCGACGCGCTGTTCTACACGAAGGTCCTCGGCTCGGGGATCATGAACTCGGCGTTCCGGGCCGGCTTCGAGGACGACGAGGGCATGCGCCCCGTCATCGCGTCCATGATGGAGCTCAACAAGGCGGGCTCCGAGGCGATGGCGGCCGCGCACGTGCACGCCGCCACCGACGTGACGGGCTTCGGGTTGGCCGGGCACCTCCACGAGATGCTGGACGCCTCGGACGCGTCGGCCGAGCTCGTCTGGGACGACCTGCCGCTGTTCGAGGGCGTCTACCGGTATTCCTGCGACTTCTGCCGCCCCGCCAAGACGTTCGGCATCATCGACTGGGCGCGCGCCTTCGTGAGGCAGGGCGGCCTCGGAGACGAGGAATTCGAGAACCGCATGGGCGTGCTGTGCGACCCGCAGACGTCCGGCGGCCTACTGGTGGCCGTGGCGCCCGACGAGGCCGACGATTTCGCGCGCGCGTTCGAAGCGGCCGCCGGTCGCGCGCCCGCGCTGATCGGCCGTGTTCGCGACGGCGCGGCGGGCGAGATCAGCATGAAGTAGGGCCGCATCGCCCCGAAGGGGGCGATGCGGCCGGCGGACGTTGCACGGGAAAGGCTATGTCCTTACCTTATGTGCACCTTCGCCATTGAAAACCCCGGGAAAGCGCCATGTTCGCGACTTATGTGCACCTGCCGAGACGTCGAACGGACGAAAGTACGCCTCGGTTAATTTCCGACCTGCGTTTTTAAAGCACGTAGCACGCGAAGGCGACGCAAACGGGCGATTCGACATGGCGGAAGCGCACATAAGTCGAGGACATGGGCGAAAAGGACCGATTCCGCGGCAGAAAGCCGACGCGGCTCAACTTCGGCGCCCCTCCCCTTCCGCCAGCAGCGCGGCTCCCACGGCGCCTGCGAAGCGCGCGCGGGACTCGGTGGCCACGGGCTCGCCCAAGCGCGCGCCGAGGCGCTCGACGAAGTACCCGTTGTCGCACAGGCCGCCCGTCAGGAAGTAGGGCGCGCCTTTGCCCTGCGCCACGAGCACCGACACCCGCTCCACCACCGATTCGATCACGGCGTACGCGATGTCCTCGCGCGGCGTTCCCTTGCCGATGAGGCTGATGACCTCCGATTCCGCGAACACCGTGCACATGGACGAGATGGACGTGGGCGCGCCCGCCCGCGCGAGGCGCGCGAGCTCCTCCTGGCTGACGCCGAGGCGGTTCGCCATGACCTCGAGGAACTTCCCCGTGCCGGCCGAGCACTTGTCGTTCATCGCGAACTTGACCACCTTGCCGCCGCGCAGCACGATGACCTTCGTGTCCTGGCCGCCCACGTCGACCACGGTGCCCCCGCCGCCGAACAGGAAACCGGCGCCCTTGCCGTGGCAGGTGATCTCGGTGACCACGCGATCCGCATAGGGGACCGCGACGCGTCCGTAGCCCGTCGCAACGCAGGGAAGCCTGCGCGGGTCGAAGCCGCGCGCGAGCAACTGCTGGGCCAGGCGCTCGGCCGCGTCCACGCTGCTGAACCCCGTTGGGCACACAAGCGTCTCGGCGAGCCGGCCGTTTTCGAACACCGCCGCCTTCGCGGCCGTGCTTCCTACGTCGATGCCGATCGAGGGCATAGGCTAGGTCCTTTCATCTTTTCTTGGCGCGGAGGGGTGCCTAGTACAATTCCACCTCGTGCACGGCCTCGTATGCCAGGCCGCCGCTCTCGAAGGCGTCCAGCAGCGCGTCCCGCTCCTCGGCAGGGACGCACCAGGCCAGGCCGCAACCTGCGGAAACCTCGGATGGAATGGGGATCATCCTGCCTGGGAGGCCCGTCTCGCGGGCGGCGGCCTCGACGGCCATCGCGTCACTCGTGGACGCGAAGGTCACCACGGCTTTCGGCGTCTTCCTCCGCACGGCTCAGGCCCCCTCGGCGATGGCGGCCACGGCGGCGATGCCGGCGTCCACCTCGTCCTCGGTGTTGAAGCTGCTGAAGCTGAACCGCACGGCGCCCTGGCTCTGCGTGCCCAGCGCCTCGTGCATGAGCGGCGCACAATGGGCGCCGGCGCGCGTGCAGATGCCGAATTCGGCATTGAGCGCGTCGCCGATCGCCGCGGAGTCCGCATCTCCCACGTTGAGCGCGACGATGCCGCAACGCCCCGCGTCGCCGCCCCCGCCCAGCACGCGCACGCCGTCGATGCCGCGCACGCCGCGCTCGAAGCGCTCGGCCAACGCGCGCACCTGCGCGCCCAGCTCCTCCACGCCGCGCTCCTCGATATAGGCCAGCCCCGCGCTCAAGCCGGCGATGCCGTGGGCGTTCAGCGTGCCCGCCTCCAGGCGCTCGGGCATGCGCGCGGGATGATGCCGGTCGTAGCTGTGCGTACCCGAACCGCCCACCTTCAGCGGCTCGATCTCCACGCCTTCCGCCACGGCGAGGCCGCCCGTGCCCTGGGGGCCGTACAGGCTCTTGTGCCCGGTGAACGCCACGACGTCCAGCCCATCGCGCCCCATGTCGATGGGCACGACGCCCGCCGTCTGGGCCGCGTCCGCCACCAGCAGCGCGCCGCGCTCGCGGCACAGGCGCGCGATGCGGGCGATGTCGTACACGTCGCCGGTGAGGTTGGAAGCATGGGTCACCGCCGCCAGCCGCGCTCCCGGAAGCGCCGCCTCCAACGCGTCGTAGTCGAGCGCGCCGCGCGCGTCGTGGGGCACCACGACCACCTCGCAACCGTGCTCGTCCGCCAGACGGTACAGCGGGCGCAGCACCGAATTGTGCGAGGCTGCCGTGGTCACCAGCTTGTCCCCCGGCCGCGCGAGCCCGGCGATGGCCGTGTTCAGCGCCTCGGTGGCGTTGCTGGCGAAGGATACGCACGACGGGTCGGCCGCACCGAACAGCCGAGCCAGCTGCTGGCGCGCCCGGAACACGGCATAGCCCGCGTCGAGCGACGCCTCGTGCACACCGCGGCCCACGCCCCCGAAGCTGTTGACGGCCCGCGCCACCGCCTCGGCCACCTCGGGCGGCTTGACGGCGGTGGTGGCCGCGTTGTCGAAGAAGATCATAGCTCCACGATCCTTACGTCTCGGCCCGGCCCTACGGGCGAATGATGCCGCGCGCGCTCGCCTGCTTCTCCACGATCACGTACATGTTCGTGGCCTCGCCCACTTCCAGCTGCTCGGCCAGCCCGTAATGGTTCAGGCACGTGCCGCAGCTCATGATCTCGACGCCGGCCTCGGCGAGCGTGCGCAGGTCGTCGAGCGACGAGGAGCCTGTGCAGGCGAGCTTCACGCCGCCGTTGTACATGAGCACCGTCTCCGGCAGCTCGTCGAGCTGCGTCAGGGCGAACACGAAGCCCTTCATCAGCACGGCTCCCAGCTCGTCGTCCCCCGAGCCCATGAACTCGGACGGGATCACCGCCACCCGGCCGCCCGTCGGGGCCGGATCGACCGCCGGGCAGCTCGCGGCGCTTCCCGCCTGACCGTCCGACGCCGCCGCGCCCTTCGAGAAGGTCACCGCGAACGCATCTTCGCCGCGCTTCTCGCCGACGGCTTCCACCTTGAGCGTCTTCGCCAGCGCCTCCAGATTGTGCACCGCTGTCTCGTTGTCAACGAGCACTTCGAGCACGCCCTCCCCCATGGCCGAGAGCGCCTTCTTGGCGCGCACCACGGGAAGCGGGCACGCCTGACCCCGTGCGTCGATCTGCTCCATCGTCTTCCTTCTTTCTCATCGTCGGTTGTCATCCCGCACGGCGACGGCCGTGGCTCTTCCAGCTGGCGCCTCGCGGGATCCTTCGACTCCGCGCTGCGCGCTGCGCTCAGGATGAAAGCATGCACGGCCTCCGCACCGCCTGCAGGACGACAGCCTACCGCGGTCGTTCTCCTTCAGCAAAATATGTCGCGCCGCGCGTTCAGCTGGCGCGGCAGCCGGGCTACGCCCTCGATCGGGACGCCCTCCTCCTGCGCAAGGCGCTCCAGCAGCTCCACGTCGTCGCACGACGCGAGCAACGACACCCCGCAGGAAGCGCGCGCGGCGCGGGGTGTGGGCGAGATCCTCGCCTTGGCCCCCGCGTCGCGCGCCAGCTCGTACAGACGCCAGCCGTCGGTATGGCTCGAGAACAGGATATAGCAATCCTCGGGACGTGCGTTCTTGTTCACGGTATCGGCAGCGTCTTGTTGCATGGCCTTACGCGTCCAGCATCTCGATGAACGCGCCGATGCGCGTGCGCAGCTGCTCGGCGTCGTTGTCGGCGTAGTCGGTCTCGAGGCCCAGGCACGGGATGCCCTCCTCGGCAAGCGCGTCCGCCAGCGGCGCCTTTTCCACGTCGTAGAGCGTGCAGAACTTGAGGTTCGCGTCGATCACGCCGTCGACCTTGTACTCCTTCGCCATGCGCACCACGTCCGCGACGCGACCCGGGTTCGGCGTGAAGCACGCGCAGTTGTTCTTCATATAGCGCTGCGCCAACGCCTGGAACATGCCGTCGAGCGTGCCCTCGCCCTCGTCCACCTCGTTCTCGAAGTAGCGCGTGCCCGTGCACATCTCCTCGCACACCACCACGGCGCCGCTCGTCTCGACGATATGGTGCAGCTTCCAGTTCGGGATGGCCAGCGGCGTGCCCGTGATCAGGATGCGCTTCGTGCCGGCGGGCACCACGCCCTCGCCGCGCTCGATGCGCGCTTCCAGCTCGTCGGCCAGCTTGTTCGCCGTCTCGGCGCAGCGCACCGGGTCGTCGAAGAACGCGATCTGCATCATGAGCAGGGCGTCCTTGCCGCTGATGGGCACCGGGTCTGCCTTGCGCGCCTCGAACACGCGGGCCAGCGCGCGACGCTTCTCGTTGATGGTGCGAATGGCACGAGCAAGGTTCTCGGCCGTCAGTTCGTTGCCCGTCTCGGCCTCCACCTCCTTGGCGAACAGCGCGATCTCGTCTTTCCACGCCGCGATGTCCTTCTCGCGCTTCATCTGCGGCACGTCCATGACGTAGGTCTTCTTGTCAGCCCCCAGGATCTCGTAGGCCTTCTTCTTGCCGTCGCACGTGGTCTCGCCCACATACATGTCGGCCACGCTGAAGTACGGACACGTCTTGCCGAAGTGCGCGCCGAGCGACGCCTTGATCAGCGGGCAGATGCCGCTGGGCAGCACCTTCTCGCCTTCGGGCACCCAGAACTGCGAGCCGCCGCACAGCCCCGTGACGGCGCCGCCGCAGGCGACGACCACCTCGTCGGGCACGAACACGCAGAACGTGCCGAACACCTTGCCGCCCTGCTTTTGCAGCTCGATGAGCTCCGCGGGGCGCACGCCGTGGATCTCCGACACCACGAAGTCGTAGAACGCCATGTTCTCAGGGCGGTTCTCCTGCGTGAGGTACGTGTCGCCGAACGCCATCGGCAGCACGGCGCACAGCTGGTCGTGCGTCTCCAGATCCATGCCCAAGTCTTTCCACATTGCCTGATAGTCAGCCATGAAGGCCCCCTTCGATACCAGTCGATAGCAAGGTTGCGATGTTATTCGGTTGTCGTTGCAGAAATGACGGTGCAGCGTCGCCGGATGCGCGCATGCGCATGCGGGACGCGATGAGGTGCGCGATGATGAAGCGTCGCCTTGCATGCAGAAATGGCACCCGCGCAGAATCGTGCCAATGCGAGGCGACGAGGTAATGATACCGTATCGCAGCCGCCCGCCGCAATCGCGGGGCAGCTTATCGGCGAAAGGCCGGCGGAAAAGCTCCTACCGATCGACGTCCTTCTTCCGGTACACGAACCAGTACGCCATGCCGACAGCGACGCCGCCGGCGACGTTGCCCAGCGTGGCGGCCGACAGGTTCGTCGCGATGCCGGCCAGCGTCACCGCGTCGGGCGCACCCACCCCCATCGAGTTGAGCAACAGCCCCATGGGGAGGAAGAACATGTTCGCCACGCAGTGCTCGAACCCGCACGCAACGAACGCAGAGATGGGCAGCAGGATGCCGAGCACCTTGTCGGCGACGGTGCGCGCCGAGAACCCGATCCACACGGCCAGGCACACGAGGATGTTGCACATGACGCCCTTGAAGAACAGCGTCGTCCAATCGGGCGCCACCTTGCCCGCGGCCACGCTGACGAAGGCCTCGCCCACCGCGCCTCCGTTCATGGCGGCGACGTTCGCAAAGTGGACGAGCGCGAGCGCGACGAGCGCGCCGGCGAGGTTGCCGAGCCACACGAGCAGCCAGTTGCCGAACAGGGACCTCCAGCCGATACGGCCCGACGCTTTCGCGCACACCAGAAGCACGTTGCCGGTGAACAGCTCCGCGCCGCAGCACAGCACGAGCACCAGCCCGAGGCAGAAGCAGAGTCCGCCCACCGCGCGCTGCACCGCGAACGGCATGGAGGGGTCGCCCAGGAACACGCAGAAGTACAGCGCCCCGAACGCGATGAACGCCCCGGCCAGCATCGCGGACGCGAAGCACTTCGCCTTCGGCATGGCCGCCTTGGCCTCGCCGACCTTCTCGGCCTTCTCCGCGATTTCAGCCGGCGACAGCGCATCCGGCCTGAGCGTTTGGATCTCGTCCTGCATCATGATCGCATCTGGTTCCTTCCTTGCCTGGTCGCGGCTTCTTCGCGCGTCCCCTGCGAAGCCGCACGGTATGGTACCGCAACTCGCGGGCGCAGGGAGAAACAAAAGCGTTTTCCTCGACAATTTCCCCATCTCGTCGTCCTGCTCGTCGCATCGCCGAATCGATACCCGGCCGTCGGTGCATCGGCGCGCGCAACACTGGTATACTTTGGCGAGCGGCCGCGTCGGCCGCGCATCCCCGCACCCGTGTTCGAGAAAGGCGTTTCCATGGCGAATCCGTCACGCACCGATCTGCTCCGCGCGCTCCCGCAGGTGGAGGAGATGCTCCAGCTGCCCGAGGTGAGCGCGCTTCTGTCGCTCCTCCCCCGCAGCGTGCTGGCCGATTGCGTGCGCGAGGCCGTCGACGAGACGCGTCGAGCCGTGCTTGCAGGAGCATGCGAACGGGTCGACGTTCCGGCGCTCGCCGAATCGACGCGCGCCCGGGCG
>OGYI01002652.1_pt1 | contig 12842 bp, 10 predicted proteins | sample 1576521 | NCBI WGS metagenome assembly OGYI01 (sample SAMEA3541484, study PRJEB24748) | human gut metagenome | biome: human gut; feature: human-associated habitat; material: faeces | place: China | collected 2012
GTCGAAGCTGTAGCGCAGCATCATCTCGACGGACAGGATCTGCGCGAGCGGGTTCGCGATGCCCTTCCCCGCGATGTCGGGCGCGCTGCCGTGGCTGGGCTCGTAGAGCGCGGTGCCGTCGCCGAGGCTGGCGCTGGCCAGCATGCCCAGCGAGCCGGTGATCTGGGCGGCCTCGTCGGACAGGATGTCGCCGAACATGTTCTCGGTCACCACCACGTCGAAGTCGGCCGGGCGGTTGATGAGCTGCATGGCCGTGTTGTCCACGAGCAGGTCCTCGAGCTCCACGTCGGGGTATTCCTCTGAGCCGACGCGGTGCACGATCTCACGCCACATGCGGCTGGTTTCCAGCACGTTCGCCTTGTCGACGCTGGTCACCTTGTTACGGCGCTTGCGCGCGGCTTCGAACGCCTGGCGCGCGATGCGCTCCACCTCGTACTCGCGGTATTCCAACGTGTCGTAGGCGCGCTGGCCGGCGGCGCCGTCCGAGCCGCAGCCTTCTTCGTCGTAGAAACGCTCGCGGCGGCCGAAGTACAAGCCGCCCGTCAGCTCGCGGACAATCATCATGTCCACGCCGTCCACGATCTCGGGCTTGAGGGTGGACGCGTCGGCCAACGCGGCGAAGATCTGCACGGGACGCAGGTTCGTGTACAGGCCCAGCGCCTTGCGGATGCCCAGCAAACCCTGCTCGGGACGGGGTTTCGACGGCTCGGTGGTGTCCCACTTCGGGCCGCCGACGGCCGCCAGCAGCACGGCGTCGGACGCTTCGGCCACGCGCAGCGTCTCCTCCGGCAGCGCGGTGCCCGTCGCGTCGATGGCGCATCCGCCCAGCAGCGCCTCGGTGTACGAGAACGCCGTGTCGTACTTCGCGCCCACCGCGTCCAGCACCTTGACGCCCTCGGCGATGATCTCGGGGCCGATGCCGTCGCCGGGAAGCAGGCATATTTGGTAGTTCTTGGTCATGACATCTTCTTTCGGATATAGGTTTTCAGCAAAAGCACCTCGGTGACCCCTTGGGGCATGGCAAAGGGGCCGCGATTGCACAAAAATCACCAGTTTGTTGCAGCTTCGAGAGCATCTCGCACAATCAGCTTGTAGCGACCTGCGAAAATGCTCTCATCTTTGGCGAGTGGCTGAGAAGAAACACCGTCAGATGCAAAAATGTGCAACAATCTGGTGATTTCTGCTCAAATATCCGCCATTCTCCTTACGCAAAGCAAAGCGAACGGGCATTGCGTGCGAATCTACTTCCCCAGCTTCGCCTTCGTGCGGTTGATCAAGCCGCCGGCTTCGATGATCTCGCGGATGAACGGAGGGAACGGTTGAGCCTCGAAGGTCTGGCCCGTCGTCTCGTCCACGATGACGCCCGCGTCGGCGTCCACGCTCACCACGTCGCCCTGGCTGATGGCGTCCACCGCCTCGGGGCATTCCATGATGGCGAGGCCGGTGTTGATGGAGTTGCGGTAGAAGATGCGCGCGAAGCTCTTGGCGACGACCACGTCGACGCCGGCCGCCTTGATGGCGATGGGCGCGTGCTCGCGCGACGAGCCGCAGCCGAAGTTCTCGTCGGCCACGATGATGTCGCCCGGCTGCACGCGTTCGATGAACGACGTGTCGAGGTCCTCCAGGCAGTGCTTCGCGAGCTCGGCCGGATCGGACGTGGTCAGGTAGCGGGCCGGGATGATGACGTCGGTATCGATGTCGCGCCCGTAGCGGTGCGCGGTTCCTTTGAATTGCATGGTCGCAGTCCCTCCTAGTCCAAGTCTTCCGGCAGGCCGATGTGGCCGAGCACGGCGCTTGCCGCGGCGATGGCCGGCGAGGACAGGTACACCTCGCTGGTGGGGTCGCCCATGCGGCCGACGAAGTTGCGGTTCGTCGTGGCGATGGCGCGCTCGCCTGCGGCGAGAATGCCCATGTAGCCGCCCAGGCAGGGGCCGCACGTAGGCGTGGACACGGCGCAGTTCGCGTCGAGGAACACGTCCATGAGGCCTTCCTCCATGCACTGGCGATACACCGCCTGCGTGGCGGGGATCACGATGCAGCGCACGTCGGGATGGATCTTCCGCCCGCGCAGCACGTCGGCGGCCTGGCGCATGTCGACGATGCGGCCGTTCGTGCAGGAGCCGATGACGGCCTGGTCGATCTTGATGTCGCGGGCTTCGGCGGCCGGGCGCGTGTTCGACGGCAGGTGCGGGAACGACACGGTGGGCACGATGGAGGCGGCGTCGATCTCGTACACCTTCGCGTACATCGCGTCCGGATCGGAGTGGTACTCGGTGTAGGGGCGCTCGGTGCGGCCGTCCATGTAGGCACGCGTCACGTCGTCGACCTCGATGAGGCCGGCCTTGCCGCCCGCCTCGATGGCCATGTTCGAGATGCTCATGCGCTCGTCCATGCCCATGGTGCGGATGGCGCTGCCGGTGAACTCCATGGCCTGGTAGAGCGCGCCGTCCACGCCGATCATGCCGATGATGTGCAGGATGACGTCCTTGCCGGTGACGCCGGGAGCCAGCTCGCCCTCGATCTTGAACAGCAGAGACTCGGGCACCTTGAACCACGCCTTGCCGGTGGCGTAGCCCACACCGGCGTCGGTGGAGCCCACGCCCGTGGCGAACGCGCCCAGCGCGCCGTACGTGCAGGTGTGGCTGTCCGCGCCGATGATGAGGTCGCCCGCGCCGACGACGCCCTGCTCGGGAAGCAGCGCATGCTCGACGCCCATGCAGCCCACCTCGTAGTAGTGGGTGATGCCCTGCTCGCGCGCGAAGTCGCGCACGATCTTGGCCTGCTCGGCGCTCTTGATGTCCTTGTTGGGGACGTAGTGATCGGGGACGAGAGCGATCTTCGTAGGATTGAACACCTTCTCGACGCCGATCTTGCGGAACTCTTTGACGGCAATGGGGGCGGTGACGTCGTTGGACAGCACGAGGTCGAGATCGCATTCGATCAGCTGACCCGGCTCCACTTCGTCGAGCCCCGCATGGGCGGCGAGGATCTTCTCCGCCATGGTCATGGGACGTGGCATGTGTGCTCCTTTGTGCGGTGGGTCTCTGGCGCCCGCGCTTCCCCGCACGGACCCTGGAAATCGCTCACAATTGTACCACTCGCTTTAGCACGCAAAAGGAAGAGCCCCGCTGGGCTCTTCCAATGTGAAGCGATTTACAGATTTATCCGGTCGATTACCAAGATCCGTGGTAGCCGTAGTTGTAGGAGCCCATATCCACCGAGTTCATCAGCCCGTACATCGCGGCCGAGATGGTTCCGAACACGATCATGCCGAAGATGAACTGCAGCACGATCCAGATGACGAAACCGATGATGGCGAACTTGAGGGCATCGCTTTTCACCTGCGGCATCTTGTCGACGTTCACAAGCCAAGCGATGATGATACCCGGAATGCCCAGCAAGGCGCCCACCACAAGCCAAGCGAACTTCATGCCGCCGGTGAGCTGCATGAGCGGAGCAGGCGGGTAGAAAGCCTGCGGCTGAGGCTGCGGAGCGCCGTACATCGGTTGCTGCGGCTGGGGCTGCGCGGGAGGAACCTGCTGGCCCATAGAAGGTTGCTGCTGAGGCAACGGCTCGGTCGGGGGCGTCGCGGGAGGCTGCGGAGCCGCGTCGGGCTGCTGCGGGGTGCCAGAGTCGGTGTTCTTCGTATCGTCAGCCATGATAACCTGCTTTCGAATCGGTTGGTGTTTGACAGCAGTATAAAGCCCTCACCTGCGGAAATCATTAACTTTTGCATATCCGTCATCGAACCGACACGAGAATACATCAGCTGGTGTAGGAAGGTTTCGATCAAAGAGCGCGAGCGTTCGAGCTTCCGATCGAGGAGATGCCGCAAGCCTCCTCGCCACGCGCAACGCGGCCTTCGACTCGCTTCGCTCGCTCAGGATGACGGGAGCGGACCGCACTCTCTCAGGATGGCATCCCGAAGACCTCGCTTGCTCGGAATGGCGGAGGGGGGTGTAGCGTCTACGATCAGGGTGCCGAGCTTACGACAGCGCAGTGCACAAGGCGTCGAGCAGCGTAATAGCGAAATGCTGCGCGGAACGACCCTCGCCCGCGTCTTCCCACATAATGCCGGGAAGCTCGACGGCGATGCGCGACGGACTGGCGGCGTCGGCCACGCCGATAGCCGTCTCGAGACGCAGAGAAAGCGTCTCCTCGTCATCGAAGCTGACGCGCGGCACGGTGGTCACCGTCAGCTCGCCCGGCAGGACGATATGCACAAGCAACATGGACTCGTCGGGGGCGACGAGCAGAGAATCGGCGCTCATGATCTTGGAAGCGGGGTTCGTGGCCAGCGCGAGATTCGACATGCGCGATGCGACGCTGCGCGTAAAATCCTGCGTGCCGAACAGGCACAGCGCATTGCGCTCGAGCACGTCGGCGGCGCGGGCGAACCCGAGGTGGCTGGAACCGTGCACCGCTTCCTTGCCCTCCCACGAATGGTGGAGGTTGCGGATGGCGGCGTACGTGTAGGCGCCGGCGATGCCGTCGGACGGCAGGCCCAGGTTGAGCTGGAACTTGCGCAGCGCAAGCTCGGTGAACGCGCCGAAGATGCCGTCGGTGGCGCCGCAGGCGAAGCCGAGCGCGCCCAGCGCGTGCTGCAGCTCCAGCACGTCGTGGCCGTGGAAGTGCGGCATGCGCAGGTACAGGGTGCGGTCGCCCAGCGTGAACGAGGCGTCGACGAGCGCCGCCCACACCTTCTCGGTCACCTCGTCGGTGAGAGGCAGGCCCGCGCCGCCGCAGAACGCCTGCACGGCCTCGGCCGTGGTATCGCCGAACGCCCCGTCGACGTCGGCGGGATCGAGCAGCCCGATGGTGACGAGGCGCTGCTGCACGTCTTCGACCGCGGGACCGGTGTCATGTCGCTTAATGGTTTCCATGAGCGTCATGGTAGCGCACCGCGGTGCGCGCGCGAGGGTTTCGACCGAGGTTCCACAAGAGGAACAGAGGGGGTATGCGCAGCTTGTTGCACGCATGCCCCCTTCTCGGACGTCCGCGCAGCGGTCGCGTCAATCGTGGCACGTGTAGCACTCGAACACGTCGGCGTGATGGCAGCTTGCGCATTCCGCATCGGCTTTGTCGGCAAGCTTCTCGGCATCGTGCATGCCGTGGCAATCCGCGCATCGGATAGTATCGTGCTGCTCGCTCGGAGTCACATCGTGCGGGTTCACCGCCGTGCCTTTCGAATCGACCACCGCGACGTCGACGGTGGCTGCAACGAGTTCTTCGCGAGCACCGTAGTGGCACGACAGGCATGCGTCGTCGGGCACCTCCGTCTTCTTCAGCTTCTTGGGCATGGTATCGGACGCGGTCTTGCCCTCGTGAGCCGTCGCCAGACCGGAAGCGTCAGCATGGCACGAAATGCACGCTTGCCCTTCGTGCGTGCTGGCCACGCAAGCCGCGTCGTCGTACGACGCCTGCTCGGTCGCATGGCAGGTGCCACACTCCGAGTCCGCCGACCACGCAACCGTGATCGGGGTCTCCTTCGCATCGTCGGCCGATGCGGCTCCGTTTTCGTTCGACTGGGGCGCGCAGGCGGTCAACGCCAACGCGATGACTGCGCACGAAATCGTCGCCGCACCCGTAAACTTCTTCATCGCATTGCCTCCTTGGCAGATGAGCGAGCGATACCTTCCGGATCGCCCGCAGGTTCTTGGCCGCCCTTCCGCACGAGGGAGGGAGTCGGAAGGACGGCCGCGTCACGGAACAGATGAAGCCCTAAGCTTCAGCGTCCCAAGGAGTCAGCGCAGCGGCATTGCGCCCGGCGATGCGGCCGAACACCATGCATTCGCTCACGTTGCCGGCACCCTGGTAGTACCAAGCCCATACGGAGCCGAGCTCGCCAGCGGAGAACAGCCGCTCGACAGGCGTGCCGTCCGTATGCACGATGCGCGCACTCGCATCGCGCTTCGGCCCGCCGTTGGTGTTCACCATGATGGGCTGGAGCTGCACCGCATACAGCGTGCCGGAAAGCGCGCGCTTCTTTTCCGCAGCTCGACCGAACTCGTCATCGGGACCGGAAAGCGCGTCCACACTCTCCTGCAGGATCGTCGCTTCGACGCCCATCTGAGAAGCAAGTTCCTCGACAGTGTCGGCTTTGACCATCAAGCCCGAGGAAAGCAACTCTTCGGTGCTGTCGGGAGCGCTGGTGCCGCCGACGATGTGCACCCAACCGCTGCCGCTCGTTCCCATAAACGGCAGCGTGCTCTCGTCGACAACCTGCCAGAACGGCAGGCGCGGCCATTCCATCTTGGCGGAGTCGTTGTAGAACAGCGCATCGCGACCGTATCCGTGCTGATAGGAGCGAGTCTCGTCCATGAAGCGCTTGCCGTACTTGTCGGTCCACACGTACCCGGCATCGCCTGCCACTTCGCAGTCGAAGCCGCATTCGCTGAAATCGTCATCGAGCCAAGTAGCCTGCACGCCGACGCGCGTTGCCGGCGTCGCGGAGTTCATGTGCCAGAAGTCGATATCGTACTTGCGACACGCCGTCAGAGCATCGCCCGTGTTGTACGGCGTGCCCCACGCGAGCGACGGGTAACGGCAGTTATTCGCCTTCATTTCCTCGTTGTACTCGAACCCGCCGCAAGCGAGCACGACGCCCTTCTTCGCCTTGATGAGGAGGGGCGATTCGCCTTGCTGCGCCTCGATGCCGATCGCTTCGCCAGCCTCGTTGAACACGAGATCGGTGAAGGCCGTCTCGAACAGAGACGTAACGCCCGACTCGCTTCCTACCACCTCGAACATAGGCGCCCAGACCCGAGCGTTACCCAACCCTTCGGCCGGAATGAGCGTGTTGGAATCGCCCACCGCCGAAGCGGTTTTCGCAGCGGGGTACTCGCAGGCGTTGTGCGTCTTCGTCTCGATCTCGAACTCGTCCAACAGCCAATCGGCGTTCTCTTTCGCGCCGCCGATATAGGCCTCGATCACGGCATCGTCGAGTCCGACGAGGTGGTAATCGCCGGTGATCTCCTTGAAGTAGGCAACGCCTTCGGCGGTCTTTTCCGGCGACCAGATGGCCTGGGCGCATGCGCGGCTATTGCCGCCTGCGTACTTTTCGGGAGCTTTTTCGACAAGAACGACCTGGCTGCCCGCCTTCGCAGCCTCATGAGCGGCTGCCAAACCGGCGAAGCCCGTTCCGACCACCACCACGTCGGTTTCTTGATCCCACGCACGCTCGTCGCTTGCCGGAGCGCCCGCGCCCCCCTCGGACGAGCATCCCGCAAGCATGCTGCCCGCGCCGACCGCGCCGAGGGCGAGCGCGCCGGTGAGAAAGCCACGCCGCGTTAAACCCATGCTCTCGTTATCCCTTGTTCCCATTTGTTCCTCCTCTTGTTTTCCGCTACCATAGGCCGCGAAATCGCTTCGACGCGCATCTCGCAAAGGGCCTTTGACGGCGAGGAGCGTACAGGGGAACGAAGCGCGAAAACATCGAACAAGGTATATGATTTACGCGCCGCAGCAAGGGGATCTGTCCATCATATAAAGTATTTGACACGCAGCTCACCGGGGAGAATGCAATGCAGCAAGCCACAGGGGGAGAAAAGAGTCGAGTTGTCGCCAAACCGGCCCGCTCCGACATTCAAAGAGGCGGCATCGCGCTCGATGCGTTCGCCTCGGCGCTTTTCTGGGGATACGTCGCCATCATGTTCGGGTCGTCGGAAATCAAGATTGCGGAGTCCATCGGGCTGGCACCGGAGAACGTTGCTCTGATATGCGGCAACGTCGTCGCCTTGGTCGCGGTCGGGTTGTTGGGGCCTCGCGCGCACGGGTCGCACCTGTTCGTCCTCGGGCTCGCGGGCTCCGGAACCGCGTGTATTTTGCAGACAGTCAGCCTTCTCTCACCCGAGATGGTTCCCGTCGCCTGGTCGCGCTTGTTCGCGTGCGGCGCATCGGCCATCCTCGTCCTCGCATGGTGCGAGCATATCTCGTCCGAGACCTCCCAGGAGCGACCGCTGTTCCTAGCGCTCTGCAGCCTGCTCACCATCGTCATCGTCCTCGTATCCATACAGTTGGGCGCACGATCGGCCATTCTGTTCGGCGGGGTGTTGCCCGTCGTCTCGGCGGCACTAGGCGCTTATCGAACGCGCGCGTCGGCACGAACTGCGCCCAGCGTGACGATCCAGCCTCCGTTTCCCCTGTACCTCATCGTCATCCTGTTCGTATTCGGATTCATGATCAGCTTCTTCTCGCTTTTGAACCGGCGCACCGGAACCGTCGAGAACTTCATGATACCCGCCGGCATCGACCCCTTCCTCGCGGGATGGACCGTGCTCGTCCTCGTCATCGCAGGATGCGTTTGGATGCTGTTGCCGCAACGGCACGCCTCCCTCGTCACCACCGTGCTCATCCCGCTCGCCTCGCTCGGTCTGCTGCTCCCGCCGTTCCTTCGCTACGGTTTGCAGGAAACGCTGCCGGCCGTCGTGGCGTTCATCGTCATCTGCGAGGCCATCATCTGCAGCGTCGGCCCGAGCAATGCCAAGAAGTACTTTCACATCGGATCGTTCACCTTCGTGTTCTGGACACGTTCGTTCGGCCTCATCGGCATGATCGTCGGCTACGCTGCGGCCATTCTCCTGTTCGACATCATGAAGATCGCCATCGACTTCGACATCCTTTTGATCATGTTCGCCGCTTACGCCATCCTGTGCCTGACCGTCGCGGTGATGCTCGGCCGCATCGGGCTGAAAGCCCCCGCGGAGCGCGAGCGCGAGAGTACCCCTGCCGCCGCGGCGCACGCGCTTGCCGAGCGCTACGGTCTGACGGCACGGGAAGCCGAAGTGCTCGAGCTGGTGGCGCAGGGCCGCAACATGACGTACGTGCAGAAGGCCCTGTGCATCTCGCCGGGAACATCGTCAACGCATATCAACCACATCCATCAGAAGCTGGACGTTCACAGCCGCGAAGAGCTGATCGACCTCGTGCAGGAGGAGTTGGCGCGCTAAAAAAGACCCGGACGAATCCGGGCCCTGATGAGGTGCATCTCGAAACGTAGATCAGATCACTTCAAGCGGCTGACGAACCAGTCGGCCATGGAGACGAGGAGGTCGCGGGCCGTGGAGGGGCGCACCATGTCGGTCAGGCGGTTCTTCGCGATGCTCGTGAGGTTCTCGGCGTAGTTGCGCGCGTAGTCGATGCTGCCGGACGCCTCCATGATGGCGACGGCCTCGGCGAGCACGGCCTGGTCCTTCTCCTTCGACGACAGGATGTCGATGAGGCGGTCGCGATCGTCGGAGTGCTGCAGCGCGTGCACCACCATGAGCGTGCGCTTGCCCTCGGTGATGTCGTTGCGGAAGTCCTTCTTCGTGCTCTCCTCGGAGCCCACGAGGTTCAGCAGGTCGTCCTGGATCTGGAACGCGAGGCCGGTGTCCAGGCCGTAGTTGCGCAGCGCCTCGACTTCGACCTCGGTGCCGCCGCCGATGATGGCGCCGATGGCCAGGGGCACCGCGCCGGAGTAATGCGCGGTCTTGTGCGTGGCCATGACCAGGTAGTCTTCAGGCGTGATGTCGTAGCGGCCGTCACGCGCCCATCCGATGTCGAGCGCCTGGCCTTCGATGGTGCGGCGGGTCATGTCGATGAGCTCGGTGATGACGCGCACCTTCGTGGCATCGTCGAGGTTCTCATCCGACACCACCGTGCCGTTGACGAGGGACAGCGCGAGGTCGCCCGCGTTGATGGCCAGCCCCATGCCCTCGGTGAGGTGCATGCACGGCTCGCCGCGGCGAAGCTCGGCCTCGTCGGCGATGTCGTCGTGGATGAGGGCCGCGGTATGAAAGTGCTCGATGGCGGCCGCGGCGCTGGTCGCGCGCGCCATGTCACCGCCCACGGCGCGACAGGCCGCGAAGCAGATGAGCGGGCGATGGCGCTTGCCGCCGTTCTGGCTGTACGCCATGAGCGGCTGGTACAGGTAGCGGTCCATGTCCGCGTGCGTGCCCTTCGGGATGAAGGAGTTCACCAGGTCGCCCACGCGGTCGGCGTACGACGTCAGGTACTGCTCGAACGACTCGGGAGGTTCTTCTACGGCTGCGATGATTTCGTTGATTGTCTCCATAGCACTTTCTCTGTAGGCCTGGGCGAATGATCCGCTCGACATGGTATCACAAAGAAAAGCGGGCGCTTTCCGTGCGCTGCGCCAGCGGCTTATTTTTCCGGGTTTCTCCGCATATCAGGTTGAGAGTATGCAACGCTTTGCGTCAAGCGACGCTTCGCTTGCTACACTGGGAGCATCGAAAATCCCGCGCGAGAAGGAGGCGTCCATGAACGTCAGCCCCGCATTCCAGGCATTCGCCCAAGAGGCTCCGCAGCACCAGCAGGCATGGTCGGAGGCGGTGCAGGCGCTCGGCGCGGCCAGCGCGCTCGACGACAAGACCGCCGCTCTCGCCTACCTCGCCGTCATGGCGGCGGCCCGTCTCGACAGCGGCCTGCCGTTCCACGTGAAGATGGCGAAGATGCACGGTGCCACGCGCGACGAGGTGATCAGCGCGGTGCTCATCGGGCTGCCGGCCGTCGGCAACGTCGTGACCGCGTCGCTGCCCGCCGTGCTGGAAGCGTACGACGAGGAGTAGGAAGCGGGAGGCGTCGCCTCCGTGGCGCTCGCCGCACCATGAAGCGCAAGGTGGTAGGGGCGGCGGGACTCGAACCCGCAAGGCCGAAGCCGGAAGATTTTAAGTCTCCTGCGTATGCCAATTCCGCCACGCCCCCGCGTGCGACGGCCCGCTGAAAACGAGCAGGCCCTATGGTAGCAAACTTTATCGGACGGCGGGACCTCAGCGCGCCGCTTCGTCCAAAATGATGCCGTGGAGAATGTCCGATTCGCTGACCGTGAACGAATCGACGCCGGCCAGGTCGAGCACCGTCTGCAGGATCACCATGCCGGTCACGATGACGGGCGCGCGGCCCGGATCGAGCCCGACGATGCGCTCGCGCTGCGCGAGCGGGACGCGTTCCAGCTGGTCGGCCACCCCGTCGAGCATGGGGCGCGTGATGACGGCCTTATGCACGCGGGAGGTGTCGTACACCTCCATGCGCTCGTGGATCGACACCACCGTGGTGGCCGTGCCGGCCACCGCCACCACCCGCTCGGGCGCGAACCCGCCGGCGCCCAGGTCGTCGAAGTAGGAGCGCATCTCCTCGGCGATCCACGCGCGGGCACGGCCGAGCTCCTCGTCGGAAGGCGGATCGGCCTCCAGGAACTTCTCGGTCACGCGGCGACACCCGATGTCGAACGAATGCGCCTGAACGGGCGCCTCGCCCGCCTGGCCGGCGACCAGCTCCGTCGAGCCCCCGCCCACGTCAACCACGAGGATGCGCTCGCCCGCGAAGTCGCACGACGCGCCCGCGAACGACAGCGCCGCCTCGCGCTCGCCCGGCACGACGGTCAGCGTGATGCCCGCCTCGGCCAGCAGGGCCACGAACTCGTCGGCGTTGCGGGCATCGCGCGAGGCCGACGTGGCCACGGCCGTCACGGTGATGCCGCCGCCGTCCTCCGGCTCGCACGCGTCGAGGATGGCCTGGTAGCGGGCGACCACGTCGGCCACGCGCTGCATGGCCTCGGGTTTCAGCACGCCGGAGGCGTCCACGCCCTCGCCCAGGTTCGTGATGGCGTACTCGCGCCGCAGCTCGTCCAGCACCCCCGCCTCGTCGATGTCGGCCACGAGCATGCGGCACGTCACCGTACCGATGTCGATGGCAGCATAGCGGCCGGGACGCAGCGTGCCGGGGGCCGTGCAGGTAGGCGCGGGATCCGTCAGATGGGTTGCCATAGGGTCGCTTCCTCCTTGGGTGCTTCGGTCGCACGGGCCGCCCCGTGCGCGGGCCGGACGCGCGCGAATACGGGGCTATTTCACGCCGAACAGAGCGTCGAGCACCGGCGAGTACCACGTCTCGGGCGCCTCCACGCTGCCGGCTACGATGTTCGCCGTGAAGTTCGAGCCCTCGTCGTTGCCGGCGTCGGCGGCAAGGCCGTGCACGTTGGCGGTCTGCTCGCCCTCCGGCACCCAGCCGAACTGCTCGTGCGCGCGGTCCTCGATGCCGGCGTCCGTCTGCAGCGTGCCCACCTCGGACTCGAGCGAGGCGTTGCGCTGCTCGATGGCCGCGTACTCCGCTTGGAGCCGGTCGTGCTCGCGCACCGAGTGGTACAGCTGCTGCGTCGGAGTGTACAAAAACCAGCACGTGAGCAGAAGGCAGGCGACAAAACCGAGGCCGGCGATGGCCTTCGGCGACTGTTTTCCCGAGGAGAGCAGTGCGAGCGGGTTGAGCGATGCGAGCGAGAACGTGCGCGCCTTGCCGGCTGCGTCGTTCTGCATGCGCGCGGCGCGCTTGTGGTTGGAGCCCATCTCGCCCTTGTACACGGCCGCGCGCGATCCCGCGGCCGGCGCATCGGTTGCGCGGCTGCCGCCGAACTGCTTGTCGAACTTCTTGTCGGCACGGTCCTTCTGGCGCCTGCGGCGGAACTCCTGCAGGCGCGAGCGCTTATCGGGGGCTTCGTCCTCCGCCTCGCCGCGATCAGCGGAACGCTCGTCGGGCTCGTCGAGGTCGACGAAGGATTGCCTGGCATGGGCGCCCCGGCAACGGCGCGGCGCGGTGCCGGCAGGTTCGATGCGGGAACCGCGGTCGGCGTACGCGGTAACGGCGGCCCGCGCCGAGGAGGCGGGGAAATCATCGACGATAGAACGCGGCCGGGCAGGATTTGCGAGGGAAGCCGTGCGCGGTGCGGTGCCGGAGATGCGCGCGGCATCCGAGAGGGGCCGCGAGGCCGCGTAACGGGCAGAGGCGCCCGCGCGCCCGGCCGGGCGCACCGATGCGGAAACGCCCTGCTCCACGCTGCCGGCAGGGCGCCT
>OGYI01002653.1_pt1 | contig 12840 bp, 14 predicted proteins | sample 1576521 | NCBI WGS metagenome assembly OGYI01 (sample SAMEA3541484, study PRJEB24748) | human gut metagenome | biome: human gut; feature: human-associated habitat; material: faeces | place: China | collected 2012
ACGGTCCCCTCGAGCTCGATAACATCTTCTTTGGTCAAAAGTGCTCCTTCAAGCAAATCGTCACTAAACAGCAACCATAGATGATACCAAAAGTTTCGGGGAAAGGGAGAAGAAAAATAAACGAGCGCACAACACCAACAAACCCGCTGGTTCGAAGTCACCTGCTTGCCAGGCGTGCGGTTCGATGCCGCGCGGTCCTCGCTCAAGAAACGGGACCGCCAGGTATTCGCGCTGAGCGCAGCCGCCTTGTCGGCTTGGGGGAAACGGGCCGCGAGGCGACGCCGTTGTCGATGGCACTATTGTAAGGGTTTCCGCCGTGGGGTCAAGCGAACGTGCGGAAAAGACCACGCGCCGTCCGTTCGCGGGCGCGGTCGCGAACGGACGGCGCCAAATGGCGGCTGGCGAGAGGGCACACCGCAGGCGACGGCCTCGCAGCGCCGCCTGCGAAGCAGACAGCCGGCGCGCGCACGGCCGGTTTTGCAGAGACGCCTTCCTACAGCCGCTCGTCGTTCACCAGGTAGTGCCACACGGCCTTGCCGAGGATCCTCACCTGGGGCGCGTCCGGGTCGCTCGCGTCGATCGAGCGGTCGCGATGCGAGGGGTTGTTGCTCTCGGGGTGGAGCACGATGGTGTCACCTGCGAAGAAGATGCGCTTCATGGTGGCGTCGTCGCCGTTCACCGTGACGGCCACGATATCGCCGCTGCGCACCTCGGCGCCCTTGTCGAAGTAGACGAGCGAGCCGTTCGGCATGATCTTGTCCATGGAGTCGCCCGACACCGTGAGGAAGAAGCCGTCCGGGTGGCTCTCGGCGACAGGCGGGATGACGTAGGCCTCCTCGCTCACCGGGAGCATCTCGAGCGCATCGCCAGCTGATATCCGCCCGTACACGGGGGCGGTGAGCGAGGTGACCTCGTAATGGATAGAGCCCGCCACGGAGCCGCCCTCATCGCCGTCGATGAGGGAGCTCTTGCTGATGCCGAAATGGTCGGCCATGCGCTGCATCGCGCCCATGCGCGGGACGGCGCGGCCGTTCTCCCACTGGGAGACGGCCATCGGGGAGACGCCGGCGACCCTTCCCAGCTCCTCCTGCGTCAAACCGTGCTCGATCCGCAAGCGCTTTATGTTGCTACCCAGTGCCATGACGTCCACTTCCTTCTGCAGGGTTCCTTTCGACTATATTCTACAATATTTTAACTTTACTTTTAGTATATGTTTAATTATAGTTTCCACAGCACGCAACTATAATTCATTCGCTCAACGTCGTGCCCCTTTCATTATCTGACCAGCAGAAAGGACTGCGCATGAACGTGAAGGCAGCCGCCGGCGGGCAGGGGGACGCGGTGCGGCCCTGGACCGAGAGCGAGGAGGTTTACCTGGTAAACGCCGCGGGACTCCTCTCCCTCGAGGACCTAGGCCGGGCGCTCGGTCGAACGGAGGCCTCGATCGAGGAGGCCGCGGGGCGTCTCGGGCTCGACATACGGTGTGCCGAGGCGTCCTTCGTCTGGTGCGACCATTGCGCCACGTGGAGAACCCGCTTGAACGGCCGCACCGGATGGTGCCGCATCTGCACGATGCGCGAGCAGCTGCGGGGGCGCGAGCGAGCCTGCTCCGAGGCCCTTGCCGCCATGCCGCCCTCGGCGCGCGCCGTCTACGAGAAGACGGAGGCCGAGCGCCAGACCAAGCGCCTGCCGCCCCACCCCGTCAAGCGGCTCGTCTCCACCGCGCCGGACGGCAGGCCACGCATGGAGGAAGCGCGCTACCTCGCGGAAATGGAGGAATGGGAGTACCGCGTGCTCAAGCTGCGCTACGACGCCGCCAAGACCCGCTTGAGGCGCATGCGCGAGAAGACCGGGACGAACCCCCGGAAAGCGGGCCGGCAAAACGGGTGACACCTCCGGCATCCTAGGGCCACCGCGAGCGCCTACCCGGCGAGCGCGCAACAAGCGAAAACGCTCTACCCCCGGAAAGGAGGTGACTGGATTGACGGACTCCCGCACAGCCCAGGCCGATGCCGCCGCCTGCGTGTTCGACGTGTTGAAGACGATCGTCGAAAGCGATCCCGGCGTGGCTTCCTGCACCTACGAGCAAACGCCCACGGATGCCCAGGGGCTCCCCTGCATCACGATGCAAACCCTGGACGGCACTCCCGTGGAGCGCCGCTACCTGGACGGAGGCCGCGTGGCGAACTACCGCTTCGCCCTGCTGCTGCGCCGGCAGGCCCTGGAGGACCAGGATCGGCTCGACGCCCGCGCCCTGCTTGAGCGCACCGCCTCGTTGCTCGTAGAGGCGGGCGTCGAGCTGGGCGAGGGCCGCACAGCTTGGGGCATGTCCTTGGACACGCTGCCCTACCGCGCCGAGTCGGCGGCCGACTATGCCGACTGGAAAGCGGAACTGACCTTGAAGTACCAGACAAACCGATGAAAGGAACTGAACTATGAGCGAGAACGACGCACCCATCTGGGGCAACGAGCTGGAATACTACATCAACACGGGCACGGGCGAGGCAGCGGCCTGGACGAAGGTGACGGAGCTTCTGACGTGGGAGCCCAGCGCCGAGCCCAAGACCTACGAGCCCGCCTGGCTCGACCGCAAGGTCTCCCCCGTGTTCGTGCAGGGACGCACCTGCTCGATCAACTGGACGAAGGACACGGTGAAGAACGGCGCCCTGGAGGCATGGGTCATGGAGCACCGCAACGAGACCGACGTGGCATGCGAGGTGTGCCGCGTGTTCACGTGGCTGGGCACGGCCGCGGCGCAGACCGCCGATATGGCCTCCTTCCTGTTCAACCCCGCCGACCCCAGCAACGCCAACGGCGGCCAGCCGGTGGTGACGGGCGGCACGCTGAACATGGCCGACGACGGTTGGACCGAGGGCACGTGGAACCCCTCGACCAAGGCCTTCGCAGCCGGCAGCGCACCGGCCCAGGCGTAGCGCGGCAGCACGACCAGACGAATGCAACGGGCGGCCGCCCAGCCGCGGCCGCCCGACTGACGAAGGAGGATCTTGTGGGATTCGAGTTTTCGAGCCATACCGTTACCGTGGAGATAGGCGGCAAGCCCTACGTCATCAACATGGGCGATGCGGACATGCTGGACAAGGTGGAGCATTGGAGCGACAAGCTCGCCGGCACCGATTACCGGGGATTGAGCGAGGGGCGCCTGAACGCGCTCTCCGCCGACGTGCGCAACTATCTGATGGCGCTGCTCGGCGAAGAGCAGTTCGAGCAGGTGTTCGAGAACCGCCCGTTCGACTTCATCGACGGCCTGGAGCTGTTCGCCTACCTGTACGCCGAGATCGCGAAGAGCCGCGTTGACGCCTCGTTCAAGGCCACGCTGGGCAAATACCTGCCCGACCTGGACTGGCACGACGCCGAAGCATAGGGCCATGGAGCCGAACATCCTGCTCGAGCGGGCGCCGTCGGCCGTGCCGGTCGGCGACGCATACGTCCCTCTCAACACGTCCCACCGTGCCGGCATCCAAGCCATGCGCCTCGCCGACGACCCCTTCGTCGGAGAAGAGGAGAAAGCCCGCGCACTGCTGTTCCTTTACTTTGGACGCCATGACGGCCGCACGGGGAGGCTCGCCCTCCCCGACGCCGTGGCCGAGAACCCGCAGCTGGGAGTGGAGGCCGCTCTGGCGTTCTTCAACCTGAACGAGCCGAGGCCGCCCGAGGTTCTCGGCACGCGGCCTGCCGCCGGCACGCGGGTGTTCGACTGGGATTGGGACGCCGGGCGCGTGGCCGCCGACTTCCAGCGTGAATACGGCCTCGATCTGACCGACCGCGGCTTGCGGCTGCACTGGTGGCGCTTCTGGTCGCTGCTGCGCAACCTGAGCGAGTCGTCGCTCACCATGCAGGCCGTGAGCGTGCGCGGCATCGTGCCCGACGAGAAGAAGATGGGCCGCGAGGCGGTGGAGAGCCTCATGAAGCGCAAGGCCGCCCTCATGCTCCCTGCCCGCACCGAGGAGGAGGCCCTGCAGTTAACCCGCCTAAGGTACCGGTGGGCGCTGGAGGGGTGACTTTCGAATCGGTGCCTAGAGCAAGCGAATAAAATACGACAGGACAGCGAAACCCAAGATCGCGAGCACGGCGACGGCGGCCACCGCGGCGACTACGGCCAGGAAACGGTCGCGTTGCCGGCGCTTGTGCTTCGCGTCCTCGTAGTCCTGCGCGGCCTGGGGCGCCTGCACCCTCAAGGCCACCAGCGTCTGCTCGGCGGCCTGAACTGCGGCGGTGTCGTAGTACGCGGCCTGGTAGGCGGCGCGGGCAGCGTCGAGCTCACGCGTATCCGCCCGCGCCGCGTCGAGCTCGCGCTGCAGGCGGGCGAGGTCCTGCTCGAGGGTGGGCGGAGCGCCGTCGATCTTCGCGGCCGTGTTCATAACGAGCGCCGCGAACTCGCGCGCCTCGCCTTCCTTGTCCGGGTCACCCATGGCCGTGATGCGCATCCCGTTGGGGAAGTCGATGGTGATGGAGAGGGTTCTCGTATCCCGACCAGCGTACTGTGTGTTACCCGCAGTCGACACGAATGTGCGGATACCTGGCGTTAGGGGAAGCGGCGTTTCTCCATCGGATATCCTGTCGGGATACAACACGATGCCTGCGAAGGCGGACAGCCCTTCGGCGTAAGCCTCCCTAATGCCCGATGCCTCTGCTTCGAAAAATCGAACGCGTTCCCAATAGCCCCGCTCCGCCTCCTGCACAGCTGCGAAGGCGGTGCTCACCGCATTCGCGTACAAAGCGCTCGCGGCAGCCAGGTTCCGTTCTGCCTGCTGCAGGTCTTCGGCAAAACCCATGAGCGGTCTCCCTTCGCGCTGCCGTCCTCGCCCCATTGTATGGCACGACGAGCATTGGCAGCAAGAAAGATTGAGAGTGGTGACACCTTTGACATTCTTAATGCAGCAACGGACGTTCGCAAAACGCCCGTCGGAAACTTTGCATCACGACACGAAAGGAGATTTTGCAATGCAAGCTTTCAACCTGAAAGGCAGGTGGAATCCCGATGAGTGATGTTACAGTGAGCATCGCCGCAACGCTCGATGCGTCACGATACGAAACCGCGCTCCAGGCTATTGCCGATACCACTGCAAGACAGATCGACGTTATCCAAAATGCATTCGCACCCTTAGAAAACCTCGGGGATTTTGCCGTCGGATTCAACGCGTTCGACGAGATGGTCAAGCATCTCTCCGGCATCGACCTATCCGCCTCCTTCCGAAAAGGTTTCGAGGAGATCAAAACCCTCGGCAACGATTCTTTCGGCAGGGTTGCGCTGGCTGCCAGCGGCATGGCTGTCGGCATCGCGGGCGCTACCGTCGGTGCCGCCGCGCTGGCCGCGAACCTGCTCTCCCTCGGCATCGCAGCCGCCCAGAGCGAGGGCGGCATCCAGGGTATGGCGGACAACGCCATTGCAAGCATCACGAGCCTCACCGCCTTGTTGCCGGAGGTTGCCTCTCAAATGGTCGCAATGCTGCCGGAATTCGTCGAGCAACTCACGTCAGCGCTGCCCGGCCTTGCTCAAGCACTCGGCGACGCCTTCGCGCAGATCGTCACCGTACTTCCCGAAGTGCTTCCCACGTTGGTAGCCGGCTTGGCGGACTTCGTCGCATCGCTCGGGGAATCGATGGTAGAACTCGCGCCAACGCTTATCGGCGCCGGCATCGTACTGTTCTACTCGCTCGCCGACGCGCTTCTCGGGGTGCTGCCGTTGATCGTAGAGGTGCTGCCCGATTTCATAGGGGCTTTCGCGGCGGTTCTGGTGACGTTCGTGCCGCAGCTGATCGAAGGAGCACTGCTGCTGTTCACTGCATTGGTGGAAGCGCTGCCGCTCGTCCTTCCCGCGCTCCTCGAGGCGGTGCCGGCCATCATACAGTCCGTCTGCGAGATCCTGCCCACCCTCATACCCCTGCTCTCCTTCGCCGCCGTGCAGCTTTTCATGGCCATTGCGCAGGCGGTTCCCCAGATTCTCGAGGCGCTCATTCCGGCGATCGGAATGCTTATCCAAGCGGGGATAGCCTACCTGCCCACGTTTCTCGACATGTTAGGTAACGCCGCGAAAAATCTTTTTCACAAGATTGCCGAGGTGGTTCCGCAAGGGTTGGGCGATCTTCAGTCGGCTATTGGAAACCTCGTCCAATCCGGCATAAGCAAGGTCGGCGAATTTTTCGGAGAGATGGGAGCAATGGGCCTCAACCTCGTCAAGAGCCTCGCAGACGCCATAAGCGGTGCCGGCCAGATGGTTCTCAATGTATTAGGAGGCATCGTCAACGACGCCATCGGGTGGGCTAAATCGCTTCTGGGCATCCACTCCCCTTCTAGGGTGTTCCGCTCTATCGGCGGGTACGTCTCCGAGGGCTTCGCCGACGGTATCGCGGCCAAGGCGGGCGAGGCAGTGGGCGCCATGAAGGCGCTGGCCGGCGACGTGGTCGATGCGGCCAAGGCCGACCTTCCGGCCATCGAGGTGCCGGTGGGCTTCAACGTGCAGAAGCTCTCGGCGGGGTCGCTCGGCGGGTTCGGCTTCGCTGCCGCCTTCGCCGTGACGCCTGCGGGCGGGCCGACCACGAACAACTACTACACGATCGAGAAGGTGGACCTTTCAGGCGACCCTGCCGCATCGAAGGCAGCGGGCACGCTTTGGAACGGCGTCCGCCGGCAGATGAGAATGGGGGCGATATAGCATGGCAACCTGGTCGGGATGGAGCAAGCCTTACGGCGACAGCCGCGCCATGGCCGTGGGCGTGGACGCCTGGATCAGCTCGTCGAGCGACACCGAGGTGTACATCACCGTCAGCGCATTGGCCAAGTCGGGCAATGCGGGCACCTGGGAGGCGGCCTACCAGTACGGCGTGGTGACGCAGGACGGCCACGCGGCCGCCGGCAACCGCGGTGCCGAATGGAACGAGGCGGGCCGCGGCGTGTTGAACGCAGGCGACTGGGTGGCGCAGGGCCAGCATACCTACGGGCCCTTCGCACGCGAGGCTTCCGCCTACAACGTGACCTGCTGGGGCAAGGCGTGGGGCGAGACGGTGAACGGCTACGGGGCCTGGGCCGGAAGCGCCGAGGTCTACGCCACCGTCACCGTGCCCGCGCGGCCGGTGTACGCACCGCCCGCGGTGACGGGCGTGACGAACACCCGGCAAGACGACAGCCGCAACGTGGTGGCCTGGGCGAACCACGGCGACGCCACCCACCCCTACGATTCCATCAAGGTGGAGCGGGCGATCGACGGGGGCAGCTGGTCCCAGATTGCCAGCATCTCGGGCGCCGCAACCTCGTACGCCGACGCCTCGACCGCGGCGAACCACGCCTATGCCTATCGCGTGCGCGCCCAGAACGCCGCCGGCTTCAGCGCCTACGCGACGAGCGGCACCACGTACAACACCCCGGCGACACCCCGCGGCATCACTGCCTCGAGGTCGGCCGCGAACACCGTGTCGCTCGCCATCGACAACCCCGCCCTCACCGCCACGGCGCTGGAGCTCCAGCGCTCAGTCAGCGGCGCGGACGGCTGGGCGGCCGTGAAGACCGTTCCCGGCTCACCCGTCACCGAGGCGGAGGACGAGCCCGGCGGAGGCACGTTCTACTACCGCGCGCGCAACACCCGCGCATCGCTCGCCTCCGATTGGTCGGCCGCCTCCAACAAGGTGGTGACCATCGTGGCACCGGCGGCGCCGAGCCTCGTCGCGCCGGCCTCGGGCGTGACCTTGCCCAAGACGCAGGCAACTGTGACGTTTTCCTGGAAGCACAACCCCATCGACGGCTCGGAACAGAGCGCGGCCCAGCTGCAGCACAGCGTGAACGGCGGGACGACGTGGACGGCGGTGCAGGTGACGGGGAGCGATCAGGAGACGGCCGTCGCCAACAGCTGGGAGAAGAACTCCACCGTTACTTGGCGCGTGCGCACGAAGGGCGCCCATGCCGACTACGGGCCTTGGTCGTCCGTGCAGGCGTTCAAGGTCTGCCAGGTGCCCAGCGTGGCCATTTCCTCGCCGGCAGCCAACGGGGCCGTGCTGAACGACGTGCCCTTGAGCGTGGCCTGGACCTATGCAGACGAATCCGGCACGCAGCAGCGCGCCGCCCTTTCCATCGCCGACTCCCAGGAGCGCGAGCTGTGGAGCACCGTCGTGCAGGGGCCGGCCGCCTCGCTTTCCATCCCATCGTCGGAGCTGCTGCCGGAAAACCACGGGAGCTTCCGCATCGCGCTCACCGCGTACTCCACGTCCGGGCTGGCGGCTTCGGCTTCGCGCACGTTCTCGACCGACTACGAGGAGCCGGCCGAGCCGGGCTTGCAGGTGGAGGTGGACCCGGTGCGCGGCAGCGTGGCGGCCACCGTGTTCGAGGGCGCAGCCGCGACCGGTGTGCCGCGCACGGCCTCGCTCGGCTTGTTCCGCGCACGGCCGGACGGCACGCTGCTGTGCCTGGCCGACAGCGTGGCGTCGGGCACCGGCGTGACCGACTTGTACCCCCCGCTCGACGGCGACCTTCGCTACGTCGCCGTCGCCTACACCGCAAACGGGCTCACTGCGCGCACCGAGCGATCCACGCGCGTTCCTTCGGGAGGCGCCGTGTTCTTCAACTTCGGGGATCACGGCTATGCCGACGTCGCGAAGGTGGCCATGGAGGTGGAATGGAGCACGTCGGTAGCAACCGACAGCGAGGTGATCGACACGGCGGGAGCAGAGGACCCGCTGGTGTTCTTCGGCACGGCCAAGTCGGTGGAGGGCGGCGTGTCGGGCGACGTGTGGCGCAACGCGGCCAACGCGCCCGCCCGATGGAGCGACGAGGCTTGCTGCGCGGAGGCGTTCGAGCGGCTTGCGGCCGATACCGGCATCAAGATCGTGCGCTATCCGAGCGGTTCCGTGATGCCGGCGCATACCGCCTGCAAGACGGCGACGTCGGCCGCCAACGGTATGGTGTCGTCCGTAGAGGTAACGGCGAGGAAGGTGAGGGCAGATGAACTGGTTCTCTAGCGGGCGCGTGGACTCCTTCCGCTTCGTGCGGGTGCGCTGGGGCACCTGGACGGAGACAGAGGAGCTGGAAGGCATCACCGGCGGCACGCTCGAGCGGAACGACTCCACCGCCATCAAGGCCTCGGGGTCGCTCGACTACCTCATGGAGCCCGCCTTGGGCAGCGACCTCGTGCGCATCTACTCCGATAGCTACTACCCGCCCACGGGAGAGCGCGTGAGCATCGCCCAGGGAACGTATTTGGCATCCACGCCGTCCAGCACCTACCGGGGCGCCATCGAGGAGGGGACGGCCGACCTGTACGGCGTGCTGCACGTGCTGGCCGAGGCCGCCTTCGCCGAGCCGCTCGTCGTGCCGGCCGGCACGCGGGCGGTCGAGAAGGCCGCGGAGATCGTGCGCGATGTGGGGCTGCCGGTCGTGGCGTCGGAGTCCTCCGCAACGCTCGGGTCGCCGGCGGTGTTCGACGACAAGGACACGAGCAAGCTGGACGTGGTGAACTGGCTTCTTGACTTCGCTGGGTTCGCCAGCGCGGGCTGCGACGGCTACGGCACGGTGCTGATGCAGCCCTACCAGGATCCCTCCCGGCGTTTGCCCGTCTTGGCCCTTGAGGACGACGGGGCGTGCATCTTCCGCAGCGGCGTGGTGCGCGAGTACGACACGTTCGACGTCCCCAACGTAATGGTGGTCGTCTGCTCGAACGCGCAAGCCGGCTCGATGACGGCCAAAGCCGTGAACGACGATCCGCAAAGCGCGTTCTCCACCGTCGTCCGCGGACGCGAGATCGTGCGCAAGGAAACCGTCTCGGACATAGCCAGCCAAGAGGCCTTGCAGGCCAAAGCCGAGGCGCTGCTGGCCGCCAAGACGTCGATGGTCGAAGGATTCGAGATAGCCCATGCGTTCGTGCCGCTGGAAATGGGCGACGTCTGCTCCTTCACGTACCGCAAGGCCGGCGTGCACCGCGACGACCTCGTGGCCGTGCGCCAATCCTTGAAGCTGAAGCCCGGCATGGAGTGCACCACGCGCTTCCGCCGCTTCCCGAGGAGCTGATGGCCATGGATGCTTTCGACATTGCCCTGCTCATGGCGAACCAGCATGCCGACAGCCCGGTGAGGATGCGCTACGGCACCGTCGTCGGGGCGCATGACGGGGAGACGCTTTCGGTGGTCCCCGACGGGCAGGACTCCCCCGTGCCCGCCGTGAAGTGCTGCCTCCCCGTCGAAGGGAGCCGGGTGGTTCTGCTGGTGAACGGCACCGAATGGCTCGCCGTGAGCGTAGTGGGCGGGGATTGCCCTTATGGCGTGGGAGATGTCTGGATCACGTTTTCGGGCGATGACCCACGCGAACGCTGGCTGGGAACGACATGGGAGCAGCTGCACGACCGGATGCTGCTTGCGAGCGGGAAGAGGGGCGCCGGAGAAACGGGAGGCGAAGAGGAGCATACACTGACGCCAGCAGAATTACCGAAGCACGTGCACGAGATAAGCTTAGCCTGGGGAGGAAGCGCTGGTGCAGGAGCGGATCATGTTCAATACTCCGGCGGCGGAAACGTTTCTGGATGGCAGACCTGGTTCTCTGGCTCTGGCGACAGCTTGCTCAACCAATCCCACAACAACATGCCTCCCTATCTCGCTGTGCATATGTGGAGGAGGATTGCCTGAATTTGGGAAGACGCATACCCAATCACACGCTCAAGAAGGAGGGCGATCATCCATGGACAAGTGTTCCGAGCACAGTGCTCACGACCAGCATCTGTCGAGACTCGATGCGCGCGTCCTTGAGCTTGAGGACGCGAACAAGGAGCTTTCGCGGTTCACCGAGCGCATCACGGTGCTCGTGGACAAATACGACGAGACGCTCGACAACCACGCCGCGCGCCTCGCCGCCCTCGAATCAATCCCGGCGAGGCGCTGGGAGCAGGTCGCCAACTATGCGCTGACCGCCGCACTCGGCGCCGTTGCCGGGATCATACTCACCCATTTCGGACTCTAAGGAGCACGCATGAACGATAATTCGAAACAGTGGCTGCGGGCCGCAGCCATCCGCGCCACCAAGACGGCTGCGCAAGCCGCCATCGGCATCATCGGGGCCTCGACGGCGCTCAGCGCCGTGGACTGGCCCCTGGCCGCATCGGCCGCGGCGCTCGCCGCAATCGTCTCCCTGCTGACCAGCATCGGGGGTCTTCCCGAAGTAGACGGAGGGTCAAGCCTCCCGTCGCTCGCGAAAGGAGGCGAGTGACATGGCCGCGCCGAACGAGGCGGCCGCGCGCATCATGGAGCACCTAGTGACCCACGACGACGGAGGCCATGGCTACAGCCAGGGATCGAACCGCTGGGGCAACGGCGTGCTGGAAACGTTGGAGATCGATGGCCGCTCCTATCGCTTTGCCGGGGGCGACCGCGATTGCTCCTCCGGCGTCATCAGCGCCTTCGAGGCGGCCGGGGTGGATTGCGGGGGCGCCACCTACACCGGCAACATGCGTGCCCGCCTGTGCGGCACGGGCAACTTCGAGTGGAAGCCGATGAGCTACACCGCGCGAAGGGGCGACATCTACCTGAACGAGCGAAGCCACACTGCGCTGTGCAAATCGGCCTTTCCCGATATGCTCATGCAGTTCAGCATCGACGAGAACGGCGGCATCATCGGCGGCCGGGAGGGCGACCAAACCGGAAACGAGTCGAACACGCGACCCTACTACGACTACCCTTGGGACGGCATCCTGCATTTCATCGGAGAAGGAGGCACGCCCGCACAGGGAACCCAGAGCAGCACGATACCGGACATTCGCTACCGTGCCTGCTCACAAGCCCAAGGCTGGCTTCCGGAAATGGTGAACCACTTCGACCCCTCAGGCTCGGGCGACGACTATGCCGGCGACGGTTCCCCCATCGTGTACCTGGCGGTGGACATGCCGGGCTGGTACCAGGCGCGCACGCAGGCGTCCGGTTGGCTTCCGGCCGTGCGCGGTTACGACACCGGCGATTTGGAGCACGGCTGCGCCGGCGACGGAACGCCCATTACCGGCATCCGCTGCTATTACGAAACCCAGAATCCGGCAGCCACCGGATGGCTCGCCATCGAGTACGCCGTCGCAAACGTCGGCTGCGGATTCCTGCCGAGCATGCGCGACTTGGCAGACACGGGCGGAACGGCCGACGACTATGCGGGCAACGGAGGCATCATCAGCGCCTTCAGGGCCAGAATAGTCCGCCTGTAGGCAGCTTGCCATGGATGCCTATGAAATCGCCCTGCTCATGGCCAACCAAGATCCTGGCAGGCCACTGAAAATGCGCTACGGGACGGTGGCCGACAACACAGGAAGCCTGCTGCAAGTCGTCCCCGACGGACAGGCTGAAACGACGCCTGCGGTGAAATGCTGCCACCCTCTTAAGGGTGATCGCGTGATCCTGCTGGTTAACGGCACCGAATGGCTCGCGATTTCCGTGATAGGCGGCGAGAGCGCTCCGCCCCGCGTGGGACAGCCGTTCATCACCGCCGCAAGCGAGGACCCTCATATCCTTTGGCCGGATACCAGATGGCGCAAGCTGGAAGACAGGTTCATCTTTGCTTCTGGAGCACGTTCGCGAGGCATCATTGGAGGCGAGGAAAATCACGTATTGACCGAAGCTGAAATGCCAGAGCATAACCATGACTTCAAGCAGCATAATAATGACGGTTCAGAAACCGCATGGATTGGGGCAGTCGAGCAGAGATCCTATCGTTGGTCGGCAGAGAACATCAAGAGCGCAGGAGGCTCTCGGGCTCATAACAACATGCCGCCTTACGAGGTATTCGATATCTGGATTCGCACTGAATGATCAAGCTGGCTGGGCCACCAGGATTCGAACCTGGATAGCTGGTACCAAAAACCAGAGTCCT
>OGYI01002654.1_pt1 | contig 12839 bp, 14 predicted proteins | sample 1576521 | NCBI WGS metagenome assembly OGYI01 (sample SAMEA3541484, study PRJEB24748) | human gut metagenome | biome: human gut; feature: human-associated habitat; material: faeces | place: China | collected 2012
ACAACACATATTCCTGATCCTGTGGTTTACAAATATAATCAGGCCGGTACGTTTTCAGATATTTCTCCAGATCTTCTTTCACATCCTCCAAAGTGATAGACTGAAGCTCCCGCTCCATTGCGTCCTGCACCTGCTGCAGCTTATCATCCAGGATATTGTGGATATTTTTTCCTACCGGACACTGCGGGTTGGGATTCTCGTGGAAGTGAAAGAGCTTGTTGTCTTCCACACACTCCACCGCTTTATATATATCCAGAAATGTGATTTCTGATAACGGTCTGGTAATGGTAGTTCCGCCGGTTCCCCTGGCAACCTGCACCAGACCGGCAGCCTTCAGCTGCAGAAGGATCTTGCGGATGATCACCGGATTTACATTGGTACTGCCCGCAATAAAATCACTGGTTACTTTATATTCATTCTGAAACGTATCAATGCATGTAAAAATGTGCACTGCTAACGTAAATCTGCTGGATATCTGCATTCTTCTTCACCTCTTCTGTTTTTTCTTATCATATATCCTTCCCGTTGTAATGTCAATAATTACAGTAAGGTGAAGATCAAAATCACCTCGTCATCTGATAAAATGAGTAAATGCCCGTTCTTCTGTTTCCGGAAGCCCGAATTTTTCTTTTCCCAGGGCAATGCTCTTCATGAGGAATGTCATGTTTCTGGCGAGGACACGCATGGTCTGCTTACCTTCCTCATCCTGTTCTGCTTCTCCCTGCTCCCGTCCATGAATGGAATTCCAGTACTGGCTGGATGCGATGGGCATATTTGAGATGGTGAAAAATTTGTTCAGCTCATCAAAGGTGGCGGAACATCCGCCACGTCTTGCACAGACAACGCTGGCACCTACCTTCATGGTCTTGTCAAAATGGGTGCTGTAAAAAAGTCTGGTAAGAACAGCAACCAGTGTGGCATTGGCAGAAGCAAAATAGACCGGACTGGCAACTACAAGACCGTCTGCTTCTTCAAATTTCGGCGCCAGTTCATTTACGATGTCATCAAAGACACATTTTCCAAGCTCGTAGCAGCGCTGACAGGCAATGCAGCCTCTCACGTCTTTATGTCCTACCCGCACGATCTCAGCTTCCACGCCCTCCTGCTCAAAGACTTTTTTCATTTCCTCCAGCGCAAGTGCTGTATTTCCATTTCCCCTGGGACTTCCGTTAAGCATTAATACTTTCATGTTTTGTTCCTCCTTATGCATAACTGCCTTCCATTTCGACAAAAAAACAGCATCTGCAGCTTCTTTTCTGCAGACGCTGTTTTTTTATTCTGTAAATGTATATCTTACCATGTAACCGTTTCCGTCACCGGTTACGATCACCACATCCCCGTCCGGATTCTGCGCCGTATCGATCACCGGAAATCTTCCGTTCTGTTTCACATAAGCTTCCGGGCTCTCAATCTCCGCTTCAATGATCTCCTGCTGGGAATGACGCTCGCCGCCGCATGGATTGATCGTTTCAATAATGATCTCGTATTCTTTCATGTTATCCACCTCTTCCTGTTTTCTTAACTTACTACGATAAATGCCTGTTTGAATTTTATACAGATTCTATCTTTTATTTTACCGCAGAAAAGTTTTTTCTGCAAAAGGCTTCTTTCACAAAACACCCTTCTCAGCATTGGTGATTTTTACTATTCTTATACTTCTTCCGCTTCCATCTCTTTCTGAATCTCATCTTCGCTGTCTGCCATGGCCTGCAGTGTCATGGTAAGAAGCTTGGCAAGATCCCATCCCAGCTGATCAGCACCACGCTGGATCACCTCTCTGGAGCAGCCGGCTGCGAAGCCTTTGCTCTTATATTTCTTTTTGAGGGATTTCAGTTCCATGTCCTTGGTGCTTTTTGACGGACGCATCAGCGCTGCTGCCCAGATCAGTCCTGTCAGCTCATCTGCCGCAAAGAGAACTTTTTCCATTTCATGCTCCGGTTCCGTCTCAATGGTTTTTCCACAGCCAACGGTAATTCCGTAGCCATGGGAAACCACTGCGTGAATGATATCCTCTCCCACACCAGCCTCACGAAGAAGCTCCGGTGCTTTCAGACAGTGTTCCTCCGGATAAAGTTCAAAATCAATGTCATGGAGCAGTCCTACAATGCCCCAGTACTCTGCGTCATCTCCATATCCCAGCTCTTTTGCGTACCACTTCATCACTGCCTCAACTGTCAGTGCGTGCTGAATATGAAAAGGGTCTTTGTTGTATTTTTTTAATAAAACAAATGCTTCACCCTTGCGATATGTTCCATTTTTTGTTCCTCGATTCTGTCATTATGTTTCTTCACAGTCAGTCAGCTGTTTTATTCCACGAAATGGATCCTGCTTTCATCAAACCGGTTCTGCTGTTCTCTTTTTTCTGCCGGATAGCCCAGGGCAAACAGAGAAAATACCTCCACGTTTTCCGGAAGCTCCAGCATGTTATGAACCTCATCCATGCGGTCCTGCATCGGCGCGATTCCGATCCACACACCGCCAAGTCCCAGAGCATCGGTTTCCAGCCAGATATTCTCCTGGGCAATGGACATATCGATCTGTGCCATAGCCTGTACCACCAGGCCTTCTTTGCGATATACCGGAACGATCACAACAGGCGCACCTGCCGCGCAGCCGGAATAGGGTGTCGCACCGGAAAGCTTCCTGATCTTCTCTTTATCTGTTACCACATAAAATTCCCAGGGCTGCTGATTGCACGCGCTTGGGGCCTGCATACCTGCTTTCAGGATCTGCAGGATCTTTTCTTTCTCTACCGGTCTGTCTTCATATTTTCGGATACTTACTCTGTGAAAAATATTCTCCATGATGATTCCTCCCGTACAAAATTTTTATTTATTTTATCATAATTATAAAAGAATCAACAGTGCATATTTCTGAAAACGTTTTCTGTTTTTCTACAGTGCCGTTTCCTCCTTCGGAACAAAAAATCCGGTCATATCTGTTTTTTCCAGTTTCAGAAGCGCGATCTTCTTGTCGATCCCGCCGGCATATCCGGTGAGACTTCCGTTACTTCCTACCACACGATGGCAGGGAATGATAATGGATATCTTATTATGGCCCACTGCACCTCCCACTGCCTGCGCGGACATTTTTTTTACGTCCCTCTGTGCGGCAAGCTGTCCGGCGATCTCACCGTAGGTGATCGTCCGGCCGTAAGGAATCCTGCGCAGAATCTCCCACACCGCAGATTGAAATTCTGTTCCCACCGGATGAAGCGCCGGCATAAAATCCGGCTCTTTTCCCTGAAAATAAATATCCAGCCAGCGTTCTGCATCCTTCAACACCGGCGTTTTTTCCTGCCTGCATTCTTCTTTTTTTATCTGGGCAGCATAGTATTTCTGCCCTTCCAGCCACAGACCGGTAAGACCTTTTTCATCTGCCGCAAGAAAGATCGTTCCCAGTGGTGACTGATAATCCGTTGTATAGACCATAGCATTTTCCTCTTTTTTCATATAAGTACATTTCCATTACCATAATGATCCCGTACCATGTCACTTTATACACGCTGCTTCTTTTTCAGATACAGCATACAGCCAAGGCAAAGCACGATCTGCAGCGCAGAGGACATTGGCGTTGCCAGTCCGATATCAAACAAAGTAGCTCCCGGCTGACGGCTCATGAACCAGGATACCGGGACACGGACGCAGAAGGCTCCCAGGATTCCCTGGATCATCACGAACTTTGTCAAACCGATTCCATTATAGAAACCGATATAGCAGAAGAAGATCGCCGCAAGCATACAGTCAATGGCGTAAGCTTTCAGATAATCTGCCGCCACATCAATAACCATGGTATCCGATGAGAAGATTCCCGCCAGAGTACCGCCATGGAAAAATGACAGGAAAACATTCCCACGCCGATGGCAAAAGAAACTGCCACCCCATAATGCAGTGCCTTTTTTTGCACGGTCCATCTGTCCCGCGCCGTAATTCTGAGCCACAAAAGCAGAGATGGACTGCATAAATGCTGAGGAGATCAGCATGATAAACGCGCAGACTTTTTCCGCAACTCCCACTCCTGCGGAAGCTGTCACACCCATGGAATTCACGATGGCAAGAATGATCAGGAAGGAAATACTTACCAGCAGATCCGTACATAATCCACAGTCTTGTCAAAGGCTTCTTCCGGCGCATTCATGATACTGCTGACCTGAGGCGCAAAAATCACAAGGATCACAGTCATGATCAGCGCGATCACTCTGAACATCACGATAGCTGTTCCTACCGTACGTCCTCCCTGTTTCCGCTCTCCACAGCCGATCTGCTGTCCCAGCAGAACCGTAGTTCTCATGGCAAAGCTGCTCACAAGATTAGTCAGCGGCTTCAGGATCTTGCCCTGGGTGATTGAACCGCCAAAGAAGCCTATTGTCAGCTCTTCTCCTCTTTCGGCGCGCTGCATACAGCGAAAAAGTCTGCTGAAATCTTATTTTACCGTATCCATTTTTCTATCTCCCCTGCTGCATTTTTATTCATCTTCCTTATACGCCTGTCGGCTAAACAATTTCTAAACATTCTTATATTTATTGACGATATTTTTTTATCATATCACAAACTGCTCTGCCTGTCGTCCCATATAAAACTGCTTTGAAAAATTTTACTCAAAAGTAACACTCTGCAAACCATTGACATATCTTTTCTTTGCGATATAATGTTAGTTGCAACTAATTTAAAATAAAACCATTTTGTCGGAGGAACTATGCCACTGAATTTAGCTGATATCAACACAGATTATATCATTCAAAAAATATGCGGCAATGAAAACGAACGCCATCATCTGGAAACGCTTGGTTTTCTTGAAGGAGCAACGGTACGGATTCTGTCGATTCTTTTCGGCTCTTATATTGTACGAATCCAGGAAAGCAAGATCGGCATCAATCAGGACTTTGCCAAAATGATCATCGTGCAAGTCTGAAATACTCTGCCATTTTATCAGTAAACAACAAGGAGATTTATTTAATTTATGAAAAAAGAAAAAAGTGTACTTCATCTTTGTGAATGCACCCTGCTGGCGCTTGTAATCCTGCTGATCATTGACCTGTATCTCCTGAAATTTCTTCAGAAACCCGGTGTTTCTTATTATCCTATGCTCCGGCTTATGGAAATTGCACTGGCTCTGCTTGTGGTGACTCTTGCCCTTTCCCTGATTCAGAGAGAGCTGCTTTCTCGCCTTATCGTAAAAGCCTTCCGTGATATCACCGGTGTCCACAATAAAACTTCCCTGGAAAAACTGATTCTGGAGCTAAATAACCGTCCGAGTACCTTTGGCATCGGTGTCATGATGTTCGATCTGAATGATCTGAAATATGTCAATGACACCTACGGGCATGAAAAAGGAGACGAATTTATCCAGTCCTTCTCCTACTGTCTGACGCGCATCCTTGATTCTGACAGTTTCCTTGCCCGTTACGGAGGAGATGAATTTATCATCATCCAACAGAATACTTCAGAAGCCTCTCTTCGACAGATGGCCCGAAAACTGAATTCCCTTGTACAGGAATATAATAGCAGAACCACCCTTCCGCTAAGCTATGCCATCGGTTACGAGGTCAGCTATCAAAATCACTACTTTATGATGCAGGATCTTATTAATGCAGCAGATCAGAAAATGTATCAGGATAAAGCGCATAAGAAAATTGCAGCAAATAAAAAATTTTCTTCCCGTTCCGTTTCTGCAGGCACTGCAATTCCCACGATTTCTTCTGAAACTCTTTCCGAAAAGATTCGGCAGATTCAGAGTAATACCGGAAACACCCATTCCCTTGCTCTGATCTCCACTGATGTGGAAAACTTTCATTTTATCAATGATAAATATGGATATTCCCTGGGAAATGAGATTCTGAACATGGTCTATGAAGAAATTGCCGGTGCACCTTTTACCATTTTTACCACTCGTTTTTTCTCGGATGTTTTTATCAGCATTGCAGATATTTCTGATCTTACAAATGATGCATTTCTTTCAGAGATCCAAGCTCTTGACCGAAAAATCTGCAAGCGTATGAGAAATACCTTCCATGTAAATTTTTTCCGTACCAACTCCGGAATCTGCCTTGTTCCTGATGCCGATACCACTCCGGAAACTATCCTTTCCTGTGCAAATGTAGCCCGTAGACTTTCCAAAAAAATGCTTTCTCCTTGCTGTATTTATTCTGATGAGATCGACCGCCAGGAAAAAATGCAGGCCGAGATTCTCCACTCTTTTCATCAGGCACTGAAAAACGAGGAATTTCAAATATATTTTCAGCCCAAAGTAACTCCCCAAAATGGAAATATCTCCAGTGCGGAAGTTCTGGTTCGATGGATTCGTGACCAAAAAATGCTATGGTCACCAGCTGTATATATTCCTCTTTTTGAGCAAAACGGCTTTGTGATCCGCCTGGATTATTATGTTTATGAAAAAACCTTCCGTTGGCTTCAGGAATCTGTGGAATTTCTTCCCGAAAATTTTCGGCTGTCCTTAAATGTTTCTCCTCTTCATTTCGAAGAACCGGAAAACTTTGTAAAAAAGATCTGCGAGCTGATACATACCTATCAGGTGGATACTTCCAGGCTGACCTTTGAGATCACAGAATCCACTTATGTAAATAATACAGAAGCTGTCAATCAGGTGATCCGACGCCTGAAGCAGCTGAATATCCAAATCTCCATGGATGATTTCGGTTCCGGTTATTCCTCATTAAATACACTGAAAGATCTGCTCTTTAATGAAGTTAAGATCGACCGAAAATTCCTGGGGGATTCTCTGACCGAAAACACCCAGATCGTTCTCCAGGAAGTTTTTCATATGCTGAAACGTATGGGAAAATCTATCGTATGCGAAGGTGTGGAAACAAAAGAAATTGCAGAATTTTTAAAAGCAGAGGGCTGTGACGAAATCCAGGGCTTTCTGTATTACCGGCCTATGTGCCAAAAGGATTTTGAAACACTTCTCCATATATAAAGCAAAGCTCCCGGACAGCCACATCCGGGAGCTTTTATGGTTCTCATATTATCCTCTTTTTCCATGTTTCAGATCTTCCACGATCTCATTGTATCTTTTTCTGTTCAATCTGTAGAAGAACAGCACCACTGCCGTAACGATCCACAGGATTCCGGGGATCGTGGTAAAGGAATGTTTCATGATGCTGAGCACGGCTGAATTCTGGGCCTGGTTTGCCACATAACCGTATTTTCCCAGAAGCGCCGCAAGGAGCGCTGTTCCGATCGCCATTCCAATCTTGTTTCCGAGAGATACGAACGCATACTGGAAACCATCGTTGCGAAGACCTGTTTTCCATTCTCCGTATTCCACGCAGTCCGGTATGATCGCATAGATTGCCGTGTTAAATCCGGAGAAAAAGAACTGTGTGATTCCTGCCAGGGCGTAAAAGGCAGTCGGAGATTCTTTTACATTAAAGAAATACATGGCAAGCATGGAAATTCCGGTAAGGAGCGCAAACAGAGACGCTGTCCGCCCTTTGTTGTTCAGTTTCCGGAAGACCGGCTGAAAGCAGGCAGCTCCGATAATGGACGGAATGATGATACACATGGAGTAAGTTGTATAGTAAGACGCGTTTCCCTCCACATAGGTAAAGTAATACAGAACATCCGCGTTTCTTCCGTAAAGAGTGAAACCAAACAGTACCTGTCCCACCAGTGCCAGAAGATATGGCCGGTTCTGCATGACTGCTTTCAGCTGAACCCGGATGGAGATCTTTTCTTTTTCCGGTGTGGTCACCTGCTCCTTTGTTTTTGCAAAGCAGAAAATATGACATGCCGCAAAAATGCATCCGTAAATGATGGCTACCAGAAGATAACCTGTCTTCTGACTGCTGCTTCCCAGTTTTCCGATCAAAGGCACAGTAATGATGTTGATAATTCCGATAGCGATCATAGCCGCAACCGAACGGGACGTGTTGATCTTCGCCCGCTCATCAATGTCCTGTGTCATTGCGCCGCAAAGCGTTCCGTATGGAATGTTTACACAGGTATATCCCAACACCAGCAGGCAGTATGTGATCACCATATAGATGATCTTGGATGTATCCGACCAGTCCGGATGTGCCCAGAACGTCATCATCAGAAGGATCGCTGTAACAGGCGCCGCAATGAGCAGCCACGGACGGTACCGTCCCCATCTGGTCTTCGTCTTATCCGTAAGTCCTCCGACAATGGGATCGTTGATCGCATCCCAGAATCTTGAGAACAGCATCAGCGCTGAAACAGCCGTCATACTGATCCCGAATACATCTGTATAAAATATCATCAAAAAATTACTGACAAACATCCAGCTGAAATTACAGCCTACATCACCAAAACCATACGCGATCTTACTGATCAGCGGTACCTTTCCGTATCTGTCTTCACTACCCATAATTCCTCCTGTTTTTCGTTACTCCTCGTTTACTGCTTATCGCTTATATCTCTCCCGGACAGCCACATCCGGGAGATTTCCTATTAGTACATTTCCTGGTGTTATTTCTCCTGCACGTTGATGATAACCTTCATGGTTGTCTCACGGTTGGCATCAATATACTGGTAAGCCTTGAGATAATCCTTAAAGGCAAAGGTCTTGGAGATCAGCGGTCTTAAATGAACCTTCTCTGCGTTCACAAGATCGATGGCATCCACATAGTCATCATGACGGTACATCATCGTGCTCTTGATATCCAGCTCATGGTCATTGGCAACTGCCAGGTCAATGGTGGCCATATCCGCAAAAACAGCTACCAGCACGATCACGCTGCCTTTTCTTGCGTATTTGATCGCCTGTCCCATGGTGATGTTATTTCCGGCACAGTCATAGATCACATCTGCTTTATCCGGGCCAAAGGCTTCCACCATAGCCTCACCAAAATCTTTCTCCTTGGTATTTACGCACACATCAATACCGCACTCTTTCGCTTTCTCAAGGCGAAGATCACTGACATCCGTGATCATAACCTTCGCAGCGCCCATTCCTTTGGCACTCTGTGCCACCAGATTTCCAATGGGGCCGGCACCAAGAACAGCAATATTCATCCCCTTCACATCGCCCATCTGTTTCACTGCGTGAACAGCAACTGCCAGAGGCTCGATCATCGCACCTTCCTCATAAGACATTTCCTCGGGGATCGGTGTGACCTTGGAAGCGTCTACCGCAAAATACTCGGAAGCTGTTCCTGTTGTCTGGAAGCCCATAACCTTCAGCTCTTCGCAGAGATTATATTTGCCGTGGCGGCATGGATAACAATGTCCGCAGTATACCTGTGGCTCGATCGTTACCTTCTGTCCTACCTGAAAGCCTGTGACATTCTTTCCCAGCTCTGTAATCTCACCGGACACCTCATGTCCCTGTGTCACCGGATACTTGGTAAAAGGATGCTTGCCGTGATATACATGAATATCGGAACCGCAGATACCAATGTTCATGATCTTAACGAGAACCTGGTCATCTCCCACCTTCGGAACCGGAACCTCTCTGAAAATAATCTCTCCTGGATTTGTCATTACCTGCTGGATCATAATGTTTTTCCTCCTTGTTTATTATGTATTATCTTTTATTAATTGTTTTATTAAAGTAATTACATTATTGTTCTTTTGAGAGGATTTGTCAATAGGGTTTCCGGTGATTCTCCCTGTTGAACAAATTCGATCCGGTTTTTTTATGCACATTTCACTATCCACCACATAAAAAAAGAACCCGCAGCTCCGGCAAGGTTCTTCCATGCCGGAGCTGCAGATTCTTTTCTCTGCATGATTCGTATTCTCTATGCATTTGGTCAATCGGATATTCACACCCCCGCAGGGGACTTACTTGATTCGGTTAAATATTTTTGATTAGCTCATGAAAAAAGTGCTTCGCCGCGCCAACTGCAGATGCTTCCTTCCGGTAGCTGCAGTTCTTAAGATATCTGGTATCACGGTCAAAACCATTGTACTCCATCACTTTTTCTCCGAGAGGCAGCATATGATCCGGCAGATATCCGCCAACCTCGCCGCCCAGGATAATATCCATATCATAAGCCATCCGGAGATTGGAGATCAGTACGGCAAGATGGTCCAGATACTCTCCCCATTTTTCAGAGGCATCTGCTTCTCCTGCGGAAAGACTGTCCATAAACTGTTCCAAAGACTCATAGCGCTCGCCGGTCAGCGCGCTGGATGCACAGTAAGCGTCTGCGCATCCCTTCTTGCCGCAGTAACACGGTCTGCCACCCGGAACCAGGATCATATGGCCAAACTCACCGGCCTTCTGATTCTGCCCGGCAAACAGTTTCCCGTCAATACAGAAAGCACCGCCAAGCGTATTATTAAGAGACAGATAGATCGCGTCCTGATACAGATGAAGATCTTCCGCCAGCATAGCTGCATTCGCGTCATTTTCAAAATAAACAGGACAGGAAAAAGCCTGCTCCAGAAAACTGAGGCTGTAATTTTCGATCTTAAGCGCATGCGATTTCACAACAAGATGCTGCTCCCGACTGATGATCCCGGGAATTGAGATTCCGATTCCAAGCAGCTTCTCAGGAGCTTCCATATCTCCCAGAAAATCTTTGACCAGGGAAGACAACTCCAGGCAGTAAGAAGTCTCCGGAGAAAACTTCATTCTTACACGCTCTGTCTTCTCAACCTCTGACCGCATATTTACCAGGACCATCCCGACATGATTCGCCGTGATCATAATTCCTGCTGCATAACGGTAAGAAGGATTAATGCCGATACTTTTCGCCTTTCTGCCTCCTGTGGATGCATACTCCCCGGTCTCTACAAGCACACCGCTCTCCATCAGTTCATTTACGTTGGACAGCACAGTCGGCATACTCATATTCAGGTTTTTGGAAAGCTCCACCTTTGAGGTGCTCCGGTTATTCATCACATAGGTGATGATCCTGGATCTTGTATTGTTTTTTTTCTCTGCTTTTCCTGCCATATCAAACCTCTTGATTGCTTTTATTAATTCTTTTATAAAAGTATGATATTCCTTTCCGGCAGATTTGTAAAGAGAAAATCAATACCAGCGGGTCATTGGCAGATCATTATTCACACCCTTGGTCATAAGGATCTGATGAAGATCGATAATTCCGTTGTGGAAGGTTGCCGCACATGCTGACAGGTACAGATCCCACATACGCAGGAACTCTTCGTCAAACATAGTCTTTTCTTTTTCAATATTGTCCCGGAAATTCTTTTCCCAGTGAAGCAATGTCTTATTGTAATGCAGACGTAGATTTTCGATATCCAGAGTATGGAAATTGTCCTCTGCCATATGGTTCAGGATCTCACGTAAGCTCGGAACAGTTCCGCCCGGAAAAATATATTTCTTGACCCACGGGTCACCCGGATGCTCCTTCAGAGCACTGATAAAATGAAGCAGGAACAGTCCGCCCGGCTTCAGAACCTTTTCTACGCAGTCAAGAAACAGCTGATAATTATCACGTCCAACATGCTCCAGCATACCGACACTGACAACACGGTCAAACTGATACTCTTTCTTTGGCAGATCACGGTAATCCATCAGCTCTACCGTAAGATAATCTTCCAGACCCTGATCCTTGATCCGTCTCTGAAATTCTGCATACTGTTCATGACTTAAGGTGATACCGGTACCATGAACCTTGTATTTCTTAGCTGCCTCGATCAGCAGAAAGCCCCAGCCGCAGCCGATATCCAGAAGAGACATTCCCTCCTTCAGCCACAGCTTTTCGAGAATGTAGTCAACCTTATTTTTCTGGGCTGTCTCCAGGCTGTCCTCCGGCGTCTTAAAATAGGCGCAGGAATAGCTCATGGTCTTGTCCAGCCATAGCTTATAAAAATCATTTCCCAGATCGTAATGGCTGGTTACCTCCTTTGCCTGATTTTTCTTTGAGGTGGAGGAGTGAATCAGCTTTTTCAGGGCATGTTCATCCGTTGAAAATTTTCCCATCTGTCCCAGAAAGTGATCCAGAGCATTGTAGAGATTTCCCTCCACCTCCAGATCGCCGTCCATGTAGGCCTCGCCCAGAGCCAGAGAAGTACTGGTCAGGAGCTTTGACATGGGGATCGCTTTTTTGAAAGAAACGGTAAAAGCCGGCTCTCCACTTCCGATGGGGTAAGAATGGTCACCAAACTTTATTATAAAGGGATAATCGGTAAAACGTCCGAGAAATTCTACCATGGCTTTTTCTTCTACTGCTTCAAACATCGTCAATTCCTCCTTCCAAGAAAAACTCCCGAGAGGGGAGTATAGCCGTCCATATACATTTCTACTAATGTTCATATGAATATATATAAAAACTAATACTATTTCTTTTTATTTACTCTAATTTTTTAAAACTGTCAAGGGAAATAATGGCAAAAATATCGGAAAAATAAGGTAAATTTTCGACAAATGCGAATGCGATCTTAAAATATATCCATAATAATGTCGGATTCGGACGTTTGCTGAGGGCAGAATAGAGAAACAGACGGAGGAAGAGGCAGCATAAAAGCCTTGCTAAGAGAGCGCAGATCAGGTATATTTTTCTTGCGGCCCCGGCCTTATCTGGCAGGTGCAGCACACGAATCGACATCGAAAATTCAGGAGGGGAACGGAAGGATGGATTTAAGGGAAATTCAGGAGAGGATGAATACAGGACGCCTCTACTATGCCAATGACAGCCAGCTGGCGAAGGAGCAGGAAAAACAGATGGAGCTGCTCTATGAGTACAACCATACAAGGCCGTCTGAGGGAGAAAAAAGAGACAGCCTGATGAGGGAAATGTTTGCAGAGGTAGGGGAAAACTGTTATATAGAGCCTCCCCTTCACGCCAACTGGGCAGGAAAATTTGTACATATGGGAAAGGGTGTCTATGCCAATTTCAATCTGACTCTGGTGGACGATGCGGAGATCTTTATCGGGGACCA
>OGYI01002657.1_pt1 | contig 12826 bp, 11 predicted proteins | sample 1576521 | NCBI WGS metagenome assembly OGYI01 (sample SAMEA3541484, study PRJEB24748) | human gut metagenome | biome: human gut; feature: human-associated habitat; material: faeces | place: China | collected 2012
CCCTACAAACCAGAAAAGACGCCGATTTTTGGCGCACGGGAGGCCACTTTTATGGCAAATGGAATCATCGTAATTGATAAGCCCCAGGAGTGGACCAGTATGGACGTGTGCGCCAAAATCAGGGGCGTCCTCCATGAGAGGCGGGTGGGACACGCCGGGACGCTGGACCCCATGGCCACGGGCGTTTTACCCATCCTGCTGGGAAAGGCGCCCCGGGCGGCGTCCCTGCTGGAGGACACCAGCAAGGAATACCGCGCGGAATTCGCCTTCGGCTACGCCACGGATACCCAGGACTCCACCGGGGAGGTGCTTGCGCGCAGCGATGTGCGCGTGACAAAGGACGCGCTGCTGGCGGCGCTCCCGCATTTCCGTGGAAATATCCTCCAGGAGCCGCCGATGTACTCCGCCGTGCGCAAGGACGGCAAGCGGTTGTATGAGCTCGCGCGCCAGGGGATCACGGTGGAGCGGGAAAAACGCCCGGTCACGATTGAAACGCTGGAATGCATCCGCTTTGACGAAGCCTCCCAGACCGGCGCGCTGGAGGTGCGCTGTTCCAAAGGGACCTATATCCGCACCCTGTGCGCGGACATTGCCGCTGCGCTCGGCACATACGGCGTGATGACCGCGCTGCGGCGGACGTCGGCGTGCGGATTCTCATTGGAGGACGCCGTCCCCCTCGACGGTGCGCGCGCTTTGGCGGAAGAGGGGAAGCTGGAATCGCGCGTGCTCCCGGTGGACCGGCTGTTTTCCGAGCGGCCCGCGCTGCGCGTGTCGGCGGCACAGGCGGTCCGGTTCCGCAACGGCGGAAGCCTCGACCTGGGGCGTACGGCGCTCGCTAAACAGAATGCGGCGGACGGGCTGCGGCTGCGGGTGTACGGCCCCGAGGGAACCTTCCTGGGGCTGGGGACCGTGGACCGCGGTGCAAACGAATTAAAAATTTTGAAGCTATTCGTCTGACGGCGGCGCAAGGGAGGCCGGCCCCCGCAGGGGCGGGCTGGGAGCCCTTTCAGGCTGCCGGCGGACGGGCAGGGAGATAAAGGAACCATCTATGAACGTATACCATGATTTGACTCCGGGCGCGCCGCGGGCCGCGGTCGCTCTCGGCTGCTTTGACGGCCTGCATCTGGGGCACCGGCGTGTGATCCGCGCGGCGTGTGCGCCGGGCCTGACGCCGTCCGTGCTGACCTTTGCGGACCCGCTCGAGGAGCTGGGCGGGAAATCCGGCGGGCAGCTGGTCACCAAGCGCCAGAAGCTCCACCTGTTGGAGCAGATGGGCGTGCAGCAGGTGTATTCCCTGCGCTTCGCGGCGATCCGGAATATGAGTCCGGAGCAGTTTGTGGACGAAGTCCTGGTGCGGGTCTGCCACGCCTGGAAGGTCTGCTGCGGGTTTAACTTCACCTTTGGCTACAAGGGTGCGGGCACGCCGGAGACGCTCCAGGCGCTCTGCGAGGAGCGCGGCATCGGCTGTGAAATCGTGCCCGCGGTGGAGGTGGACGGCGAGACTGTGAGCTCGACCCGCATCCGCGCGCTGGTGCAGCAGGGGGATGTGGCGGCTGCGGAGCGGCTGCTGGGGCGGCCGTTCGGCTACGACTTCGAGATTGTGCGCGGCCGGCAGCTGGGCCGCACCATGGGCACCCCGACCATCAACCAGGTCTTCACCGAGGGCTTTGTGCTGCCGCGCTTCGGCGTATACGCCTCCCTGGTCAGCCTGAACGACGGCGATTATTACGGCGTCACAAACGTCGGCGTGAAGCCGACCGTCGGCGCGGACGCGCCGCTGAGCGAGACCTGGATCCCCGAATACCACGGCGAGGAGCTGTACGGGGAAAACATCCGCGTGGACCTGATCGATTTCATTCGCCCGGAGAAGAAATTCAGCGGGATCGAAGAGCTTCAGAACAACATCCTGCAAAACGCGGAGACGGCAAAAAAGATCATTTCCGCATATTTACAAAAGGAAATGCCCGTGGTATAATACCTGTAGTTTTGCCCCGGAAATATGGGGCGTGCGAGGCTACCCTATTCCCGGTTGCAGGGGTAAGCCCGGTCGGGCAGACACCGGCCTGCTACTGTGAATATGGGCGCATAGAAAAGGGGTTTGCTCCCAAATTTTAGAAAAGGTGGAAAAGCACATGCTGAAAGAAGAAAAGACAGCCATTATCCAGGAATATGCGATGCACGAGGGCGACACCGGTTCCCCGGAAGTCCAGATCGCAGTCCTCACCAAGAGAATCAACGATCTGACGGCGCATTTGAAGATCCATCAGAAGGACCATCACTCCCGCCGCGGCCTGCTGAAGATGGTTGGCCGCCGCCGCAACCTTCTGGCTTACCTGCAGAAGAAGGACATCGAGCGCTACCGCGCCCTGATCGCCAAGCTGGGCCTGCGCAAGTAAGAAAATCCGAAAAGGCAGGCGGCGTTTGCCGTCTGCCTTTCCGTGTTTTTACCGCGTCCCCCGCGGGGGACTTCAAAAGAAAACCGCAGGGCGGCATCCGCGTGTTGTTAGCAATGAATCGAGGGCTTTCCCGCCGGGAGAGCACTGGCTTTATTGCTAAAACACCGCCCGTCCTGTGAAAAAACAGGAGGTATACAATGGCACTCGAATTTGCATCCAAAAAAGAAACGTTCCCCAAGTACAAAGTGTTTGAAACCGAGCTGGCAGGCCGCCCGTTCGTTGTGGAGACGGGCAAGATGTGCGGCCTTTCCAACGGCAGCTGCCTGGTGCGCTACGGCGAGACCGCCGTGCTGTGCAACGTCACCATGAGCGACAAGCCCCGCGACGGCATCGACTTCTTCCCCCTTTCGGTGGACTTTGAAGAAAAGCTGTATTCCGTGGGCCGCATCCCCGGCAGCTTCATGCGCCGCGAGGGCCGTCCCGGCGAAAAGGCCGTGCTGACGAGCCGTGTTGTGGACCGTCCCATCCGTCCGCTGTTCCCCAAGGACATGCGGAACGACGTCTCTGTGGTGATGACCGTTATGAGCGTGGACCAGGACTGCAGCCCCGAGATCGCGGGCATGATCGGCACGTCCATTGCGCTTTCCATCTCCGACATTCCCTGGAAAGGACCCATCGCGGGCGTGTTCATGGGCCTTGTGGACGGCGAGCTGGTGGTGAACCCCACCGAAAAGCAGCGTGAAGCAAGCGACCTGCAGCTTACCGTTGCCGCCAGCGCCGAAAAGATCGTCATGATCGAGGCCGGCGCCAACGAGGTGGACGAAGCCACCATGCTGAAAGCCATCAAGACCGGCGACGCCGAGATCCAGAAGATCATCACCTTCATCAACGGCATCGTGGCTGAGATCGGCAAACCCAAAATCGAGTTCCAGTCCATGGAGCTGGACCACGACCTGCTGGAGGAAGTGAAGCGGGATTATCTGGACGCTTTCAAGGCGGCCATGGACACCGACGACAAGACCGTGCGCGACGCGCGGCTGCTCCCCATCCGCAACGAGCTGGAGGAGAAATACGCCGAGCAGTGGGGCGCTGCGACCATTGAGGAACTGATGTACAAGATGCAGAAGTTCGTGGTGCGCCGCTGGCTGCTGGACGAGGGTAAGCGCGTGGACGGTCGCGGCATCAACGAGATCCGCCCGTTGGCCGCCGAAGTGGGCTTGCTGCCCCGCGTACACGGCTCCGGCATGTTCACCCGCGGCCAGACGCAGGTGCTGACGGCTGTCACGCTGTCCGGCCTGCGGGACGCGCAGATCATGGACGACATTTCCCTGGAGCCCACGAAGCGGTATATGCACCACTATAATTTCCCGCCCTATTCCGTGGGCGAGGCGCGTGCGCCCCGCAGCCCGGGCCGCCGCGAGATCGGCCACGGCGCTCTTGCCGAGCGCGCCCTGCTGCCCGTGCTGCCCAGTGTTGAGGAGTTCCCGTACGCCATCCGCGGCGTGTCCGAGGTGCTCAGCTCCAACGGCTCCACCAGCCAGGCGTCCATCTGCGGCTCCACGCTGGCGCTGATGGACGCGGGTGTTCCCATCAAAAAACCCGTCGCGGGCATCTCCTGCGGCCTCATCACCGAGGGCGACCGCTGGATGACCATGCTGGACATTCAGGGTGTGGAGGACTTCCACGGCGATATGGACTTCAAGGTGGGCGGCACACGCGACGGCATTACGGCCATCCAGATGGATATGAAGGTAGACGGGCTGACTTACGAAATCATCGAGGAAGCCTTTGAGAAATGCCGCAAGGCGCGCCTGTATATCCTGGACGAGATCATGGCCCCGGTCATCGCCGAGCCGCGCGCGGAGCTTTCCAAGTACGCGCCCAAGATGCTGTCCATGAAGATCGATGTGGATAAGATCCGCGACGTCATCGGCAAGGGCGGCAAGGTCATTCAGGAGATCTGCGCCAACTGCAACGCGAAGATCGACATCGAGGAAGACGGCAGCGTATTCATCTCCGCCATCGACATCGCGGACGCGGAGCGCGCCATGCACACCATCAAGACCATTGTGGAGGACCCGGAGATCGGCGCCATCTATAAGGGCAAGGTCACCCGCCTGATGACGTTCGGCGCGTTCGTAGAGATCGCCCCGGGCAAAGAGGGCCTGGTGCATATCTCCAAGCTGGACACCAAGCGCGTGGAGAAGGTGGAAGATGTCGTGGCTGTGGGCGACGAGCTTCTGGTAAAGGTCACCGAGATCGACCAGCAGGGACGCATCAATCTGTCCCGCAAGGACGCGCTGGCGGACTTGGCTGCAAAGCAGAAGTAAGGAAAGTCCACGCTCCCCGGGACGCTTCGGCCGCGTGCGCTGCCGAAGCGCACGGTACAGCAGCCACGGAACCAGGCGGCAAAGCAGAATAGAAACGCCAAAAGGCGGCGCAGCGGTTTTGAAGTGCCCCCCAAAAGTTAGACAAAATATGTAATTAAGCGACCTGAAGGGTCTGGTATCTGTGTTGAGCAGGTGTCAGGCCCTTTAGCTTTAGCTTGATTCTGCGGTTATTGTAGTAGTAGAGATAGTCAATGAGCTCGGCTTTGAAGTGTTCCAGGGAGTCGAAATCTTGAAGGTAAAGCAGTTCTGTTTTGAGCAAGCCGAAGAAGTTCTCCATCACGGCATTGTCCAAGCAGTTGCCTTTCCGGCTCATGCTCTGCCGGACGCCCTTGTCTTCCAACATCTTTTGGTAATGCTTGTGCTGGTATTGCCAGCCTTGATCGGAATGAAGAATCAGTCCCGTACCGTCTGGGATTGTGTCAAAAGCTTTCTCCAACATGGAAGTGACCATACTGAGCATCGGATGCTCCGAGATCGTGTAGCTTACAAGATCCTCGCTGCACAGATCGAGAATTGGAGACAGGTACAGCTTCTCGCCGAACAAGGAGAACTCTGTCACGTCTGTGACCCATTTCTGGTCTGGCTGCTCAGCATAGAAGTCCCTATCCAAGAGATTAGGAGCAATCTTTCCAACTTCGCCCTTGTAGGAACGGTACTTCTTCATCCGCACCTTGCTTGTTAACCCCAGCTTCTTCATCAGTTTCATCACAAGCTTGTGGTTGTGATGAAAACCTCGGTTTTGCAGTTCCTGCGTTACTCTGCGGTAACCGTACCTGCCCTTGTGTTCAGTCACAATAGAGCAGATTTCCTCTTTTAACTCCGCGTATTTGTCCGGGTCCTTCTGCTTTCTGGTGTAGTAATAGTATGTGCTGCGAGGGAGACCGGCGACGTCCAGCAACAGCGACAGTTTGTGTGCATACCTCAGTTCCCATATTACTTTTGCTTTTTCTCTTGCCGTACCCTCTCGGCAACCAAGGCATTCAATTTTTTTAGGTATGCGTTCTCAGCTCTCAACCGCTGTACTTCCGCCAGAAGGTCTTCTTCTACCTCCAGCTTTAGCTTCTTCGGTGGCCATCCTTTGCTTCCCCTGCCGCGGCGCTCAATAAACAGCCCATCAGGACCTTCTTCAAGATATATCCTTTCCCAATCCGCTACAGAGTGAGCTCCCCTCATTTCGTACTGTCGTGCAATTTCTCGGTAGCTTAATCCTTTCTCTCGCATTTCCTCTACTATCTGTTTCTTAAATGCTCCATCGTATTTAGGAACCCCTTTTGGCATAAAATAACACCCCATTCGTTAGTAGTTTACCATACTGTCTAACAAATGGGGTGCTGTTCATAAAGCAGCTCCCGTTTTGGTTTTTGTGCCTGAAGCTTCAGCCGCCGCCATGCAGCTTACCCACAGCGTCCTTGATGGCCGCTGCCACCCGCTCATCCTTTTCCACGCCCAGATGATGCATAAGAAGCGTATGCGCGCGCGGGTCGCCAAGATCACCCAGCGCGGAAGCGCTGGCGGAACGGATCTCGGGGTCGTCGTCCAGCAGCAGGGTGATGAGGACGTTGCAGGCATTGTCCTTTCCGGCCCTGCCCAGCCCGGCAATGGCGGCAAGACGGACGTTTTTGTCGCGGTCATGCACGAGCTTGACCAGCTCATCCTCTTTCCCCTTTTGAACACATTTTTCGATTTTTTCCAGTTTCCCCATACAGCATCGACCTTTCTAAGGTACGTTCCGAAAGTGGACGTATTTTTTCCTTGCATACAATGATACGAGCCATATTTGACAAAACACCGGAGAAAAAGTGAGCAAATTGTGAATAAATATTACAAATTTGAAATCGCAGCACGAAGCGGCGCGGATGCCGGACGAAACGGCATATTACGGGGCGCGGTTTTATTTCATTTGGGGAGGGCGCCGTTCGGCCTTACAGCTTTTCGCAGCCCAGCGCGGCAAGAAAACGGTCGAAGGCGGCAAGACCGTCCGGTGTCAGCTTGAACACGCCCGCGTGCTCCAGGCACGTTTCAAACTTCGCGCCGATCTCCCGTTTCACAGCGTCCTGCGCCTGCTCGGGGGAGAGCGCCGTGCCGTATTTTTTCACCAAAAGGTCCAGCCAATCTGCGTGCTCCGGTGCGGCGGCTCTGCACGCTTTTGCGTCCGTTTGGCCGCACAGCACCGCCGCGATGGCTTCGCTCTGCTGCGCAAGGCGGCTGGGCAGGATGGCAAGGCCCATCACCTCGATGAGGCCGATGTTTTCTTTTTTGATGTGGTGGATCTCCCGGTGCGGATGGAAAATACCCTCGGGATACTGCTCTGTGGTGCGGTTGTTGCGGGGTACAAGGTCCAGCACATAGCCTTTTTTTTCGTCATAATGCAGGATAGGCGTGACGGTGTTGTGGGGCGTGGGGCTTCCGTTTTCCATGGTCTCGGCCAGGATGTCCGCCTCTGCATCCGAATAGCCGCGCCAGGTTTCCAGCAGCCTGCCCGCAAAGCCGATAAGCTGGGCGGCGTCCCGGCCGCACGCACGCACGGTGCTCACGGGCCAGCGGATGGTCTCGACGGAGATGTCCGGATACTCCGGCACACGGTAGCGGCACAGCGTTTCGGCGCTTTGCATGGGAAAGGCATAGCTGCCGCCCTGGAAGTGCATGTGGCTGAGGATGCTGCCGCCCACAATGGGCAGGTCCGCATTGCTGCCGCAGGTGTAGTGGGGGAACTGCGTCACAAAATCGAACAGCTGCTCAAAGGTGCGGGGCGTGATGGCCATGGGCGCATGCTCATGGGCGAACACGATGCAGTGCTCGTTGTAATATACATAGGGGCTGTACTGCAGATACCAGGTCTCTCCGCAGAGCGTCAGCGGCACCACACGGTGATTCTGGCGCGCGGGAAAATTCACGCGGCCCGCATAGCCGATGTTCTCGATGCACAGCATACATTTGGGATAGCTGGCTGCCGGCTGCAGGCGCTCCAGAGCGATGGTCTTGGGATCCTTTTCCGGTTTTGTGAGGTTGATGGTGATCTCCAGCCTGCCGTATTTGCAGGGATAGTCCCATTTGATGTTTTTGGCGATCTGCGCGGTGCGGATATAGTTGGATGCGATGCACAGGCCGTAGAAATAGTCCGTGGCCGCGCGCACGCCCTGCGTTTGCCGCAGCTGCTCGAACCGGACGGCCGTCTCGCTTTCCCGGGGCATCACCGCGCCCATGATGCGCGCCTCAAAATTTACGCGCAGAGCGGGCACCTCCCCGTCGTACAGGCCACGGGCCGCCGCGTCATCCAGCAGAGCGTCCAGCAGTACGGTGGGAACGTCCAGATGCTCCTCCGGCACGCCGTCCGCCCACGGCTCAGACAGGCCGAACAGGTCCAGCAGCGTGTTGCGCGCCACATAGGCGTCCAGCTCGCCGATGAGAGAATGTTGCAGGCTGAATTGAAGCAGCCGTTCGATCAAAAGCGCGGTGTGGGCCATGATTTTCCCTCCAAAGTCGGATAAAATATCGTTTCGTACATTTTAATTATAGGAGAGTGGCAGCGGGATTTCCATGTAGTTTTGTTGTATAAAACGGCGATTCTGTCGCGAAACGCGCTCTGTGCCCGCGGACGGACCCGTCTGCGGCTTGACAAGCGCCGTCGGGGATGATAGGATAAATACAATTCAAAGGCAGTGACGGAGAAAAGTAAGGCGGAACAGCCGGAAAAGCGAGCGGGGGAAGGTGGAAGCTCCGCGCCGCGCCCCGCCCGAAAGAACACTTCCGAGCCGCAACCCGAACGCCGGGCATGCACCGGCCGTAGGCACGCCGTGGGCAGCGCGTTAAGTTGCGGGCGCTTTTTGGCGCAGAAAAGTGGCCGCGCAAGCGGTAATTTAGGTGGCACCGCGGATTCGACAGCAATTCGTCCTAAAGGTTTGGGACATTTGGCTGTCGATTTTTCATTTTATGAAGGAGGATATCTCATGAAAAGGACAGAGATCCGCGCGCTTTTCGCATCCGCGCCTGCCGACGGCGCCTCCGTCACCGTGTGCGGCTGGGCCAAAACGGTGCGGGATTCCAAAAACATCGGTTTTATCGAGCTTTCCGACGGCTCCTGCTTCAAGCCGCTGCAGGTGGTGTTTGAAGCCGCCAAGCTGGAAAATTACAAGGACATTGCCAAAGCGGGCGTGGGCACCAGCCTTGTGGTGACAGGCCGCGTGGTGCTTACGCCGGGGGCCAAGCAGCCGCTGGAGGTGAACGCCGATTCCATCCGCGTGCTGGGCGCGTGCCCGCCGGAGTACCCGCTGCAGAAAAAGCGCCATACTGTGGAGTTCCTGCGTACCATGCCGCATCTGCGCCCGCGCACGAACACGTTCAGCGCGGCGTTCCGTGTGCGCAGCGTGGCGGCTTACGGCATCCACAAGTTTTTGCAGGAAAACGGTTTTGTATACGTGCATACGCCGCTGATCACCGGGTCGGACTGCGAAGGCGCGGGCGAGATGTTTCGCGTTACCACGCTGGACGCGGCCCAGCCGCCCCGAACGGAAGAAGGCGCGGTGGATTTTTCCCAGGACTTCTTCGGCCGCGCTACGAACCTGACGGTCTCCGGCCAGCTGGAGGGCGAGGCGATGGCCACGGCCTTCGGCAAGATCTATACCTTCGGCCCCACCTTCCGCGCCGAGAATTCCAACACACCGCGCCATGCGGCCGAGTTTTGGATGATCGAGCCGGAGATCGCCTTCGCGGACCTGGCGGATGAGATGGACCTCTCCGAGGCAATGGTGAAAAGCGTCATCGCTTATGTTCTGGAGACCTGCCCGGACGAGATGGCTTTCTTCAACCAGTTTTTCGACAAAACGCTTCTGGAGCGCCTGAACGCGCTGATAAACAGCGATTTTGCCCGCGTTTCTTACACGGAGGCCGTGGAGATCCTGAGCAAGCACAACGATTCGTTCCAGTATAAGGTGGAGTGGGGCACGGACCTGCAGACCGAACACGAACGCTTCCTCACCGAGCAGATCTATAAAAAGCCCGTATTTGTGACGGACTACCCCAAGGCGATCAAGTCTTTCTATATGCGTGTGAACGGCGACGGAAAGACCGTGGCTGCGGCGGATATGCTGGTGCCCGGCGTGGGTGAGCTGTGCGGCGGCAGCCAGCGTGAGGAGCGGCTGGACGTGCTGACGGCGCGTATGGATGAGCTGGGCCTTTCCCGCGCGGATTATGAGTGGTATCTGGAGCTGCGGCGCTTCGGTACTGTGGAGCACGCGGGCTTCGGCCTGGGCTTCGAGCGCCTGATCATGTATCTGACGGGCATCCCCAACATCCGCGACGTACTGCCGTTCCCGCGTACGGCCGGCGGCTTCTGAGTATTTGAAAAGGAAAGCGGCGCCCCGTACCAACAGGTGCGGGGCGCCGTGTGTTTATGCTGCTTCGTCGCAGTTGCGCGTATAATCGTCGAAATGCCGCTCGTACGGGGGCTCTTCCCAAGCGGGTACATAGAAATCCTCTTCCTCAAACACGCCTTTCGGCGCAAGCGCTGCCATTTTAACCATACCAAAGGCACTCCTTTCAAACATCGTGGTTTCTTTCGGTGTCTTTAGTATAGGATATTATATGTCCCATAATCAGGACTTTTAACGCTTATTCGTACTGCGCGAGCATCTCCCGGCAGAAGGCGGTGTATTCCCGCACCACGGCAGGCGGCCCAAGCAGCTTTGCGTCCGTGCCGAAGCCGGCCACCCAGCCCATGAACTGGGGACTGACGACGGCCTGCACATGCACCCGGAAAAAGCTGCCGCCGTCGGGCAGCAGTGTGACCTCCTTGCCGAAGCGGTCCAGCACCACGCCGGCCAACCGCGCGGCGAACCGCAGCTCTACGTCCTGCTGCGCACCGCCGAACATCCCGAACATCTGTTTGGCGTACTGCGCCATGTCGAAGCCGTCGAATGTCGCCTTGCCCAGCCTGGACTCTTCCAGAACGGACAGATTCGCCATTTTGTCCACGCGGTAATGGCGGATGCCCGGCGGCGACGCTGTGTGGTCGTAGGCCACAAGATAATAGTTCTCATCGTCCCACACCAGCGCGTAAGGCGAGCGCTCGTAGAGCTGGCCGTCCCGGCGGTAGCGCACGGTTTTTTCCATAGTCCATTCAAAATAACGGAACGCAATCTGCCTGTCCTGTGAAATAGCCGTATGGATGGTGTCGATGCTGTAATAAATACTCTCGTTCATGCTTTTTACGCGGCCCACCGCGTACACCTGCCGCTGCAGGCTCTGGGCCTCCCAGCGGGAGGCGAGGCCCTCCAGCTCAGGGCTTTTTTTGACGGAGAGGAATTTGGAGGACTGTACCGCGTCTACCAGCAGCTTCAGCTCCGGCAGCTCGAACTCCCGGTGGGCAAGCTGGTAGCCACCCGCTCGGCCGCGGGTGGCGATGATATCCATGCCGTAATCCTCCAGCGCACGGAGATCATCGTAGATGCTTTTGCGCTCGGCGTGCACGCCCAGTTCCTCCAGCCGGGACAGGATGTCGCTCATAGAAAGCGCGTGGTCTTCGTCCGTTTCCCGGCGCAGCAGGTCGGCCAGGTACAGCAACTTCAGTTTTTGTCCTTCGCTTTTCGGCATCCTGCACATCCTTTACAATGCTTTTTTGTGGAAAAAATTGAAAATTTTTTCAATCTGTTTTATACTGGTATCATAGCATGTCCCATGCGGGATGGCAAGGAACCGCCGTCCGTGCGCGGGCGGGAAAAAGAGGGGGAGCGTTGCCTTGATCACCGATATGTCCCAGGGGAGACCCGCCGCCATCCTGTGGCGGTTCACCATCCCCATGCTGCTGAGCGCGGTGTTCCAGCAGCTGTATAATGTGGCCGACAGCGTGGTGGCGGGCCGGTTTGTGGGCGAAGATGCGCTGGCTGCCGTGGGCGCGTCGTTTCCCATCACAATGATCTTCATGGCCGTGGCGCTGGGCAGCAACACGGGCTGCTCGGTCATCATCAGCCAGTTGTTCGGCGCGAAGGAGACGGCCCGCATGAAAACTGCGGTGTCCACCTCGGTTATTGCCATTCTGGCACTTTCGGCGCTGCTTACGGCCGGCGGCTTTCTGTTCTGCGAGCCGCTGATGCGCCTGCTGGGCACGCCGGAAAATGTGTTTGCGGATTCCCAGCTCTATTTGAATGTCTATATCGGCGGGCTGACGTTTTTGTTTTTGTACAATATTTGCACGGGCGTGTTCACGGCGCTGGGCGATTCCCGCACGCCGCTGTATTTCCTCATCGCTTCGAGCCTTGCGAACATCGTTATGGACGTGGTGTTCGTGGTGTGTTTTCACATGGGCGTGGGCGGCGTGGCCTGGGCCACGTTTTTGTGCCAGGGCGTGGCCTCCGTTCTGGCAGCATGGACGCTGTTCCGGCGGCTGCGGGGCGTGCCCGCGCCGGAGCGGCATCCGCTGTTTTCCTGGCGGATGCTGGGGCGCATTGCGCGCATCGCCGTCCCCAGTATTTTACAGCAGAGCTTTATCTCCGTGGGCAACCTGTTCATCCAGAGCCTTGTCAACGGCTTTGGCTCCGCTGTGGTGGCCGGTTATTCCGCGGCGGTGAAGCTGAACACCTTTGCGCTGACGGGCTTCACAACGCTGGGCAACGGCCTCTCCAGCTTCACGGCCCAGAATATCGGCGCGGGCCGTCCCGAACGTGTGAAGCAGGGGTTCCGCGCAGGCGCGGGCATGACGCTGTGCGTGGCCGTGCCGTTCATTGCGGCGTTCGTGTTCGCGGGGCCGCAGATGGTACGCCTGTTTTTGAGCGCTCCCAGCGCCGACGCGCTGGCACAGGGCACGCTGTTCCTGAACATCGTGGCGCCGTTCTATGTGCTCATTTCGCTGAAGCTGGCGGCGGACGGCGTGCTGCGCGGCGCGGGCTGCATGGGCCAGTTCATGACGGCTACGTTTACGGATCTGATCCTCCGTGTGATCCTGGCGTTCCTGCTTGCGCCGCGCTTCGGCGCCGCGGGCATCTGGATGTCCTGGCCGCTGGGGTGGGCAGTGGCGGCTGCGCTGTCGCTGGGTTTTTACTTTACAGG
>OGYI01002659.1_pt1 | contig 12817 bp, 14 predicted proteins | sample 1576521 | NCBI WGS metagenome assembly OGYI01 (sample SAMEA3541484, study PRJEB24748) | human gut metagenome | biome: human gut; feature: human-associated habitat; material: faeces | place: China | collected 2012
AATTAAAACAGCGTGAGAAACGCTGGGTTTACGAGGAGATGTATGAAACGTGCTGTCAGCTGAAACGTGGTGTGCCGGAGGCGCAGGCATATATTGAATTTGGACGCAGGTGCGGTTTGCCCTGTTATACAAAATTTGCAGGATATCTGGAACAGAGCCGCAAAAACGGTTCCGGAAATTTAAGAGAAAGGCTGAAACTGGAGATGGAAGAGGCCTTTGAGCAGCGAAAGCACCAGGCACGTCGTCTGGGAGAGGAGGCAAGTACAAAACTTCTCCTGCCCATGTTTCTGATGCTGGGAGTGGTGATGATTATGGTGGCAGTTCCGGCTATGCTGGAATTTATGTAACAATAAAAGAGGCTGCGAGAATTTACAGGAGGTGAAAGAATGGAAGGAAAGGAAATGATCCGTGGGATGCTGGAAGAGGAAGATGGAGTTGGTGTGATTGAGGTGGTTTTGATACTCGTGGTGTTAATTGGCCTTGTCATCATCTTCAAGGAGCAGATTACCAAGCTTTTGGAGAACATTTTCAAGGAAGTTAATTCTCAGTCGAAAGAGGTGTATTGATGAACAGGCGGGGGGAGATCACCATATTTCTGGGCTTGATTCTTCTGAGTGTGTGGGCGATTCTGTGCGGGCTGACGGAGTCGGCCCGCACGGCGGGAGCCAGATGCTATCTGCGCCATGGAATGAACGCTGCCATAGATTCTCTGATGAGTCAGTATCACCGCCAGCTTTGGGAGCAGTACCGCCTGTTTGGGCTGGAATACGGAACAGGCCAGGAGCTGGAACAGGAATTTTCAGAATTTTTGGAGCCGTATCTGGAGGCGGAAAACTGGTATCCTATGGATCTGAAAAAAGTGGAAAAGACAGAGCTGGTATCTCTAACGGACCGGAATGGACAGATTTTGGAAGATCAGATTCTGGACTATATGAGATACGGATTGCTGAATGTCCGGTGGGAGGAGATGTCCGAGGAAGAGGCCGGGGAACTGCTTCGTTCGGTTCGGGAGGCAGCGGCAGTAGAGGAGGTAGCAGAACAATATGAAGGGCATTCCGGAGAGGCTTTGAAGCTGGAAAAATGTCTGGAATCGATTGACCGCTGTTTAAACCAGCAAAAACAGCAGTGGGAAGAGGGCGGAAAAATGCTGGAAGATCTGAATGGAGACGCCTTCATTCGCCGGGGACAACAGGTAATCCGCCAGCTGGAGAGGGTTCCTTCGCTGGTGGAGCGGTATGAAGAGGAGGCAGAGGCCCTGGGAGAAAAGCTGGCCGCGAGCAGGAATTTTTATAAGCAAAAGCGCTCAGATATCAGCGGACAAATAGCGTCTTGTCTTGAGGAGGAGATGGCCGTCTATGAGACCTATATCAGCAGGGATGGGGAACGCAGAAAGGAAGTGGAAGGATTAAAGGAAGCTTCTTCCAACAACTGTCAGTATGTCCAGAATGCAATAGAGGAGGCCAGAGAGGTTCAGGAATTTATCGATCAGTGGGAGCCGGATGAGGACGGAGAAGAGGAACTGGATGAGGAAGAGCTTTGGGAGCCGGTAATCCGAAAATGGGATCAGTATCCACATCTGACCATTGGAGTTCGTTTCGGCGTAGAGGATCAGGAGAAAGGAGATCTGCTGGAGCAGGTAAAAACCATGCTGTCGGGAAAGCTTCTGCCCCTTGTGCTTCCGGAAGGCCGGCAGGCTTCCGGCAGAAGGCCGGATTTGTCCGGGGCTCCTTCGGTTCTTATTTCCCGGGATGAGAAGCAGTCTGCTGCTTCATTATTAGAACGTCTGATGATCGGAGAATATATTCTGCGTTTTTTTAACCGGTACGATGAAAAAAGAAAGGACCCGGGCAGCTGTGATTATGAAATGGAATATATTCTTTTTGGATATGGAGGGGATCAGGAAAACCTGGAAGAGATGGCTCTTCGTCTCCTGACTCTTCGCCAGGGAATGAACCTGATTCATATTTTTTCGGACAGTCAGAAACGGGAGGCAGCCAGAAATCTGGCTGCAGCTATTGTAGGAGGTATCGGAATCCTTCCGCTGGCGGGAGTAGTGGCCTTTTTGATTATGGGCGTATGGGCTCTGGGAGAGGCCTTCTGGGATGTGCGCGCCCTTTTTGACGGCGGAAAGATCCCTTTGGTAAAAACCAGGGACAGCTGGCAGCTGAGTTTGGAGAATCTTTTGGATCTTGGAAAAAAAGGAGCTTTAAGCCAGGAAGGAAAAGCGGAAAGCAGCGGGCTGGATTACAGAGGATATGGGAGAATTCTGCTGTTTCTAACTCACGGCAGCGGGACGGATTATCGGGTGATGGATTTGATTCAGAGCGACTTGAGGCAGAAGCAGGAGGAATTTCGAATGGACCGATGCGCGCATCGGGTGGATATGAAGGCAGGAATCTGTGGAAAACATGTATTCTTTTCTCTTGGATTGTGGAAATCCTTTTTTGGATCCGGCGATACGGGTTATGAACTGGATTTTGAAGTATCCGGCAGCTATCTTTAAATTTCAGGAGGGACCGGCAATGATGCTCTTTTTTTCAGCGAAACAATGGATGCAAACCCTGAAAATCAAATTTCGCACCTCTCCAGTACGAAACTCCATAACGCACATTTTTTCTTGGTACAGAATGCTGAAAAAAAGGGTATCCTTGCCGGCCTTTCCGGTACAGGAGGGGAAAAGAACCGGCAGCACCCGGTTAACCGGGATGTATGCCAGCTTATCGGTGGAATCAGCCTTGGTTTTCACGTTATGCCTCTTTTCCTGTGCGCTGCTGATGACCCCTATGAAGCTGCTGGAAGAACAGAGAAAAATTCAGGCGGCTTTAGATCAGGCTTCCAGGGATTTAAGCCAATACGCTTATATTAAATATCAGCTTGATCAGGGAAAAGAAGGATTTATGGCGGAAACAGGAGCGGCTGCTCTTGTTGGAATCAGCTACGCGAGATCGAAGGTGATGGGGCAGGTGGACAGGGACCATATTCAGCAGATTTCCTTCGGGAAAAGCCGTATTCTACAGGAAGACGAGAAAATTCTTCTGGTTATGAACTACCGGATTCAGCTCCCTTTTTCCATATTTGGACTCAGCAGCATTCCCATGGAGTCGGTAAGCATGCGCAGAGCCTGGGTTGGAGCCGACGGCGGAAGGATAGCCCAAAAAGGCAAAGCGGAAGGTGAGAATTCGGATCAGGTGGTGTATATCGGAAAAAACGCAACCCGATATCACAGCGATCCTTTGTGCCATTATCTTTACAACGATCTTAAAGCAGTTTCGGCCAGTCAGATGAACAGCCTGCGTAACCAGCAGGGAGAGAAGTACAGAGCCTGCAGCCGATGCGGCTCTGCTGCTGCGGATGTTCTGTATGTAATGCCCAGCGGGAACCGCTATCATACATCGGAGCTCTGCAGCGCCATTACGGCTTATGTTCGGGCCGCGAAAAAATCGGAGGTAGGACATTTGGGGGCCTGTTCTTATTGCGGAGGGAAGTGATTTTGTTGACAACAGCGCAGATTGAGCGCGTCATGGAACTGTTCTTTTTTGGATTTTTGTGTTTTGGAGCCTGGAAGGACTTGAGGACAAGGCAGATATTTCCCGGTTTTCTCATCTTTCTGGGGCTGACCGGTATTTTGGCGCGGGCTGTTTTCTGCCGGATTAGCTGGGCGGAACAGGGAAACTGGACAGAATGCGCGATGGACTGGGCGGCGGCTCTTGGCGTGGGAGGACTGCTTCTGGCTTTGAGCCGATTAACGGGCGGGTCCATAGGAGCCGGGGACGGATGGTTTTTTATGGCATCGGCGGCCTGGCTGGGATGGAAAAAAATGATGGTATTGTTGATGGGAGGAATGATCCTGTGCTTTATATTTTGCGGTTTTGTGGTCGTTTGGGGCGCCTGGAAAGGGATCCCGGTCAAGGACAGAAAAATCCCCTTTCTTCCATTTCTGATTCCTGCGGCGGTGTTGCTGCTTTTATGAAAAAGAAGGGAATGGAGGGAAGCTATACGCTGGAGGCGGCGATCGTTGTGTCTGTGGTGATTCTTTCTTTGTGGACTATGATTCATAGAGCTTACCAGCTTCACGACCAAGTGACAGGAAACATGATTCTTCACGAAGCGGTGGAATTCTCTGTCCACGGAGAAGAGCCGGATTTTTCTGAAAGAGCCCGGTCAGGCAGTGAAGCGCTGGACGGGCTTTTTACTTTTCATGGAAGCGCCATGGAGCTGAAGCAAAAGGGGGACACTATAGAAGGGAGAGCATCCTGCGGGGAGTGGAGTCGTCAGATTATTATAAAAGATTACTGCCCTCAGGGGTTTTTAAGAAAGGTTACGCTTTTGGAAGAATTGGGGGAAGGAAATGGAAGTTCAATATAAAAGGGAAGCCAGGGGAAATTTCCTGGTTATTGAGCCCACATGGCCTTTACAGCGCGGATATGAGCTGAAGATGTTGTCGGAAAACAGAGTAGAAGGGCTTCTTATGTTTCGGATCAAGTATGTGGATGAGAAGCAGCTTTATTATTATGACATTACCTCCCTGCAGCCGTTAAGCAGAATACTGGAGGGCCGGTGGATCAGCAAAGAGGAAGTCTGCCGGCTGCTTCTGGAGCTGGAGGCGGTATTAAAGCGGGTTGGTGAATATCTGCTGGACGGAGACGAATTGCTGCTGGAGCCGGACTATATTTATACGGATCCACAATGGAGCCGGATTCAGTTCTGCCTGGTACCAGGCAGAGCCGGTAACTTCCAGGAGGGGGTAAACCGCCTGCTGCAATATATTCTGAAGAAGACAGATCACAGAGATCCGGAAGGGGTGGTACTGTCCTATGGCTTATATCAGGAAAGCCTAAAGGAAAATTATGGACTTGAAAATCTTCTGCTTTTGATCCACCGGATTCCGGGGACCAAAGAGGAAGAAGAATGCCTGAGGAAGGAAGCGGCAGAGGGGCAGGAAGAAGAGCCTGAAGAAATTTCGGAGGAACAGCATCTCGATGGATATAAGAAAAATCCTCCAACAAGGAATGCGCCGTGGAGAAATGTGGCTGTCACCCTTTTAGCCTGGCTGACCGCTGCCGCCGGTTTCGCGCTGATCACGTGGTTCCTGGGGGGATGGAGTGCCTTGAAACGTTGGGGGATTTTTGGAACCGCGGCCATAACGGCATTTTTCGGAGCCGCAATAGCAGTATCCATCATTTTAAAAAAAAGGGAAAAGACAGTGGACAGTGCCGGTCAAGAGGAAATGGAAATTAAGGATTGTAGGCCTGTAAAAGAGGAGCTTTTCCCGGATGAAGAAGCAGAGGAAGATATGAAGGATTCCGGGAAGCCTCAGCTGTCCCATTTTCATACGGTTCCCCTCTCTTTAGAGGAAGAAGATGGGGGAGTTTTCCGTTATCTGGAGCCAAGAGAAACGGGGATGGAGAAAATACATCTTCCTTACTTTCCCTTTATTATTGGAAAGCAGGAGGAATTGGTGGATTACTGTCTAGAAGAGGACACCGTCAGCCGACTGCATCTTCGCCTTGACCAGGAGGGCGAGGAATATCTGGTAACAGATTTGAATTCCACCAATGGAACGGCGGTTAACGGAAGACAGCTGGAGGCAAATGAAACCGTACCGATCCGACCAGGAGATGAACTGCTAATATCGAAAATTTTCTATAGATTTCGCTAAAAGACAGTCTTTAGAAGGATGGAACGCCGCTTTTGGAAAAAGTGTTTACATAAATATACAATTATGCTATATTAAAAGAGCAACTGTCAAAGCCTTGTCAGGGAATCGGAATATGTCATAGGCTCAGGATATTTTTGAAAGCAGCTGCCGGACAGGCGCTCAAAAACCGGGGGAACCATGGAAGAAGCGGTCAGATACGGGAAAAACGCATACATGAATACTGCCATCGCGGCGGCGAATATTTTGTTTTTTATATACCTGGAACTGATTGGATCTACAGAGGACAGCATCTTTATGATTGCCCACGGAGCTATGTTTTCTCCTTTGATTTTGGGAGAGCATCAATACAGCCGTCTGATCACCTCCGTATTTATGCATTTTGGTGCCGGCCATCTGATGAACAATATGCTGATCCTGCTGATTCTGGGAGAAAAGCTGGAGCGGATTCTGGGGCATATAAAATATTTGATATTCTATTTTCTGTGCGGAATCGCGGCAAATTTGGTTTCAATGGGGATTCACTGCTATTTGGGGGAGATTGTAGTGGGAGCCGGGGCATCCGGTGCAATTTTCGGAGTGGTCGGAGGCCTGGTATGGGCGGTCGCCAGAAACCGGGGCCGTCTGGAGCAGTTAACAGGACGACAGCTGGGGGTTATGCTAGTGATTGTCCTGTACTATGGAGTTTCCAGCAGCAATATTGACAACTGGGCTCATCTTGGCGGGTTGGCGTCAGGAATATTGTTCGGTATCTTAATGTACCGCCGGCCCCAAAAAGGCCGCCGTACTTGAAGATAAAAAGATTCCTTACAGGACGGAAAGAAGGAGGAGAGTAACATGAAAAAGGAAGACTGTATTTTTTGCAAAATCGCTAACGGGGAGATCCCATCCACAACGGTATATGAGGATGAGATGTTTCGGGTGATTTTGGACTTAGGACCGGCATCTAGAGGCCATGCATTGATTCTTCCGAAAGAGCATTTTAAGGATGTATGTGAATTGGATGAAAAAACAGCAGCAAAGATCCTTCCGCTGGGGGCAAAGATTGGTGCCGCCATGAAAACGGGTTTGGGCTGCACAGGTTTCAACCTGGTTCAGAACAATGGAACATCAGCAGGGCAGACGGTATTCCATTTTCATATGCATATTATTCCGCGTTATGAGGATGGACCGTGTATGGTAAGCTGGACTCCGGGCAAGGCAGAGCCCGAAGAGCTGGCGGATACCTCACGGTTGATCCAGGAAGGAATGCAGACGAGAAAATAATCCCAACGGTGGCTTTTACATATGAACTTTGGAGATGAAATATATAAACAAAAGTTTGCAGAGATGTACCAGGAGTACCACATGGTGCTGCGGTCCATTGCCTACCGCAGCAATATTCCGAAGGAGGAAATAGAAGATATTATCCATGACACGTTTCTGGCTTATGCTCGTTCGGACTATTCCATGGAGTTGCCTGAGGAGGATCGAAAGAAGCTGCTGATCCGGATGCTGAAGAACCGCTGCATTGACTATCACAGAAGCGTGAAGCGTCATGGACTCTGCAGCATGGATGATGCCTGGTATTATCAGGATGAATTTTTTGATGCAGATCAGGGGCCGGAGATGGTTGATAAGATGATCGGAAATGAGAAATGCCGTGCGCTCCTTAAGGAAATTGACGAAATGCCCAAGAACTGGAAAGAGATTGTGGTGCTGAAAATGCTGGAAGGCCGGCCGACAGAGGAGGTATGCAGTATATTAAATATCTCCGAAAAAGCCTGTTACTCCAGAATTGCGAGGATTCGAAAATATCTGGATAAGCTGATTAAGGATGACAACTGGCCTTAAGATCAGATTGCTGCGCATGGCTCCCGAATTAAGAACGGGAGCCTGTGCAGTTTTCTATTAAAGAGATAATGGTGTCCACTGCATTGGTCAGGGAACTGCCTTCCATGGCGGTGATGTATTTTGCACGGTTTTCATAAAGATCCTGAATAGACTGATAAAGAGTGTCTTCGGTAAGGGCTTCTTCTTCCAGCACTTTGCTGAAGCCCTGCGCGCCGAAAGATTTTGCGTTGAGAATCTGGTCTCCACGACTGGCTGCTGCGGAAAGAGGAATCAGCAGATTGGGTTTGTGCAGCGCTAAAAGCTCGCAGATGGAGTTTGCTCCTGCTCTGGATACCACCAGGTCTGCGGCGGCAAACAGATGCTTTAAAGGAGCATCTACATATTCATACTGTACATATCCGGCGGTTCCGATCAGGCTCTCATCCAGATTGCCTTTCCCGCAGATATGTATAACCTGAAAGTCCTTCAGCAGACGGGGAAGAATCCGGCGAATGACACCGTTAACCGTAACGGATCCAAGACTTCCTCCTATCACCAGGATCACAGGCCGATCAGCGGAAAGGTGACTGTAAGACAGTCCGGCGAGCCGGTCGCCGGAAAGAAGCTCTGCCCGTATGGGAGAACCGGTAAGGACTGCCTTATCGGAGGGAAGATATTTCAGCGTTTCCGGAAAATTACAGCACACTTTTGCGGCGGATGGGATGCAGATTTTGTTGGCAAGCCCTGGGGTCATATCCGATTCATGAATAATGACAGGAACTTTGTAGTGTTTGGCTGCCAGAACAACCGGAACGGAGACAAAGCCGCCTTTGGAAAATACTACATCGGGTTTATAGCGGTGAATCAAACGGAGGGCCTGGGCATAACCTTTCAGAACACGAAAGGGATCAGAGAAATTCTTCACATCCAGGTAGCGGCGCAGTTTGCCGGATGAAATGCCGTCGTAAGGAATACCGGCGTTTTCAATCAGGCGCTTTTCAATGCCCTGGTAGGAGCCGATATACCGAATTTCGTAATCCAATGCCTTCAAAGAAGGGATCAGGGCCAGATTGGGGGTGACATGTCCGGCAGTGCCGCCTCCGGTAAGGATGATTTTTTTCATAAGACCTCCAAAAAAATTGAAATTCAGGCGGGGAAAATAAAAAATCCCGTCGTTATATATTATAGTAAGCGCAAATTTAGAAAAGTCAACCCTAAAGCGATTGGGAACTTTAGGAGAAAAGATTAAGAGGCCTTTTAAGTGAAAAGTAAATATTTGGAAGATTCTGCAGAAGACTATGGTTACGTAGATCAGGTGGTTCAGAAACTGTACGGCTGCTCTGATGAACAGCTTTTGAAGGAATTGGAAGAAGCGAAAAAGAACCCGCCTCCGGTGGATTTTGAGGTTTACCCGGACGAGTTTAACCGAATCTGGGAGGATATCCAGGCAGAACGTCAGGAGTCTCAGAAGGGTAAAAGGGGGAAAGTGCGCCGTTTTTCATGGAGGAGAGCAGCGGCTATTGCGGTTGCGGCCTGCCTTATGACTGGAAGCGCCTGTCTGGTAGCCTGGGGAACGAAGACATATTTTTATCGCGAAAGGAGCCGTGGAGGAATCAAGGGAGATATTGTGTTCAATAATGATTTGGCAATTCAGGAGGTGAATGGGGAAGAGGAAGCATATGAGGTGATTGAGAAAGAGCTGGGGATTAAGCCAGTGAAACTGGGGTATATACCTCCGGATATGGTATTTTCAAATCTGACAATACTTAATCATACGTCGGTAATGGAATTTGAATACAAGGGGAAGGTACTTTACCTAACTTGTGTAAGCAATAGTTCGGAAACTTCCATTAATATCAAATCGGATGGACTAAAATATAGAGATATATACAACAAATGGCTTGGAAAAGAAATTGGAGTTAAAAAGGAAATTACAGAGAAAGGGACTATTAAATATGAAGCTAATTTCGCGGACCAGGACATAGTATGCGGACTTAGAGGGGAATTGCCAGAAGATGAGTTTATATATATTCTAGAAGATCTACATCGCTTTGAATAAAAATAAGGAGAAAGACAAAATGAAGCAAATAAGAAGATGTCTATGCGTTGTATGTACTTTTGCTATGCTGACAACGATTCCAGCATATGGGAAAACTGTTGGAATAGAGCAATATAGTTCGGTTAATATAAATTCCGATATATTGCCGTCTGATGTAGGAGAGAGTATCGATGTGGTACAAAAAACTCCTAGAGGAGTGTTCTTTTCGGCAGCAGATCTTAGAATAGAAAATGAAGATGGCGAAATAGGAGTAGTAGGCCATGCTTATATGAGCGAGCCAGTGGATGAACTGTACATAACTATTTATTTAGATCGACAGATATCAGAGGGAAAATGGGAGCAGGTGGACGAATTTGAGTTCGAATTCTACGCCGAAGACTATCCTGACGGTCTTACCTCAGAATTAGTAGGCTTCACCTTAACCGGCTATCCGACCGGCCACTACTATCGTCTGCGCGGTTCCTATGCTGCGGTAAAGGACGGTGTGATGGAAGGCTTTGCCCCTGTAACCGACGGCATCTTAATCCAGTAACCCCCCAAGCAGAATTTACTGCAAAGAAAATCCCCGCGCTTTTGTCTGAGTCCAGGCAACATGGCGCGGGGATTTTTAATAGCCTGCTATGAACAATTTAATCCAGCTTCATACTCCTTCAGGGCCTGGGCCAGCTGATCCGGACAGGAAGTAGGTTTAAATCCGCATTTAATTCCTTCCAGCCGATGGATAGCCTCGTCAATATCCATCCCTTCTACAAGACGGGACAATCCCTGGGTATTACCAGAGCAGCCGCCGTTAAAATGTACGTTGACCACCTTATGGTCCTGAACGTCAAAGGTTATTTCACGGGAACAAACGCCCTTTGTTTTATAATTCATCGGTATTGCCTCCTGATCATATAAAATCCATATGAGATTATATGCGAATTTCCACGGAAATGTCAAGTAAATCCAGGGTTTTGAACAGGTTTTGAAAGGATTTCTCCGTGCTGTGGGAGGCGTCTTTCATTGCGCATAGGGGAAAAAATTGGTATAATGGGTCTGTGACTGCAAAAACATCAAAGGAGGACAGGGCATGTTAGGAATTATAGGGGCCATGGATGAGGAAGTGGCTAAGATTAAGGAAAGGCTGGAGAATGTAGAGGTACAGACCTTTGGAGGGATGGATTTTTATAAAGGAAACTTTGAAGGGAAAAGCGTAGTTGTAGTTCGTTCCGGCATTGGAAAGGTAAATGCTGCAGTCTGCGCCCAGATTCTGGCAGACCGCTACCAGGTCAGCGGAATTGTCAATACAGGTATTGCCGGTTCACTGATGGCGAAAATCGATATTGGGGACATTGTGCTGTCCACGGATGCCCTTCAGCACGATATGGACGCTACCAATTTCGGCTATCCCGCAGGCCAGATTCCAAGAATGGATGTGCTGTCCTTCCCTGCGGATCCGAAGCTGCTGGCTTTGGCAAAGGAATGCTGCGGACGGGTGAATCCGGAAATTCATACCTATGAAGGCAGGGTAGTCAGCGGAGATCAGTTCATTTCGGACCAGAAAAAGAAGGACTGGCTGATAGAAACCTTTCATGGGTACTGCACAGAAATGGAAGGAGCGGCCATTGCCCAGGCAGCTTACTTAAATGGGATTCCCTTTCTAATCATCCGGGCGATTTCCGACAAAGCGGACAACAGCGCCAATGTGGATTATCCCACATTTGAGGCTCAGGCGATCATACATTCCGTGAACCTGATGCTGGAAATGATCCGGTGTTATGAAGAATAAAATGAAGAATAATCAGTTAAGAATCGAATAAAGGGAGAATTTGACGAACGATTCTAGGCTCTCTGAACTTCCCAAAGGACAAATCCGTAGTTATAATGTAGGAGCAAAAAACAACTACGGAGTATGATCCGGGAAGAAAGGGGAGCTTTTTTATGATGAATGTTTTACAAACAGGAAAGGCACTGTATGTGCTGGCAGCCATTTGCCTGGCCGGAATTTTAGTCAGAATGATGGCGGGAAGCTTCTACAAAGGACTAATCAGGGAGAGCGCCAACCTTGCGCTGACGAAAAACAAATGCCTGCGCGCTTTAAAGCAGAATGCGGAGGATACCTATCGGATGAATCAGGGAATGAATAATACCCGGGTATATCTGGAAAAGCAGCTTTACGGCCTGAAGATGCTGGGCTTTTCATTGAAAGGAGTGGACAACCTGGCAGGACAGCTGACGCTTTTGTGTTTCCTGGCCGGGGGAGCGGCAGCTTTTGGGGCCTATTGGTATAGAAGCGATAACTATTATATTGTGCTGTACGGAGCAGTAGGAATTTTGAGCGGAATGCTGACCATGTTCGTAGATTATGGAGTGAATTTGGAATCCCGCAGACAGCAGCTCCTGACCTGCCTGCAGGATTATCTGGAAAATGTAATGTGGCCCAGAATGGCCAGAGAAACCTCGGAAATTGGCGCGGCTGCGGGCGAGACAGTAGAAAAACCTGGAAATTTGGTCCGTACCATCGGCAGAGAACGCCGTGGACAAGCCAGGAGAAGTATAGAGCAGGCGGCGGCCAGCCGTGAAAAAATAAAGGATCAATCAAAGGGCGGAGAGGTGGAAAAGAGCGGTGAAAATTGGCTTCAGGAGCTGAATCCGGAGCAAAAACGGGTACTGGGGGAGCTGCTGAAGGAGTTTATTTCCTGAGAAGTTCTGAAAAGAACAAAAATTGGGAAATTATACAGAAATAACTTCCATTTTTTACCGTCCTTCTATCGCAATTAAAAGGGAAATGTGTTATAATGGGGAAAAGGCAGTCCCGAAACTGCATGACATAGATTTCATGGACATGGTTGTTCATGAACATAAGAAAAGGAGAGCAAAAAGTTATGGGAAAAGAAGTAACATTCGATTATTCCAAGGCGGCCGGTTTTGTTTCTGCGGAAGAGATGGAAAATTTCAAAACTACTGTTCTCGCCGCAAAGGACACGCTTCTTGCTAAAACAGGAGCAGGAAATGACTTCCTGGGATGGATTGATCTTCCGGTTAATTATGACAAAGAAGAATTTGCCAGAATCAAAGAGGCTGCAGCCAAAATTCAGCAGGATTCCGATGTGCTGCTGGTAATCGGAATCGGCGGTTCCTATCTGGGAGCCCGGGCCGCCATCGAGTTCTTATCTCACAGCTTTTATAATGTATTACCTAAGGGAGTTCGCAAGACTCCGGAAATCTATTTTGTTGGAAACAGCATCAGCAGCAAATACATCCATGATTTAAAGCAGGTGCTGGAAGGAAAAGATTTTTCCATTAATATT
>OGYI01002661.1_pt1 | contig 12807 bp, 12 predicted proteins | sample 1576521 | NCBI WGS metagenome assembly OGYI01 (sample SAMEA3541484, study PRJEB24748) | human gut metagenome | biome: human gut; feature: human-associated habitat; material: faeces | place: China | collected 2012
GGATGTATTTGCCAGGAGGGCAAAGAATGGAAATTATTATCCGCAATGTAATAATCGCTGGAGTTTTGTATGTCCAAAGCAAAATGGCGTGAAGCAGTACTGTGAGGATTGTGCACACACGAGCTGGACGAAATTAAAACCGGAAATTTTGATTAATCATCTGACAGGGTATCGGGAAGATGGAACTGATGTAATAGGAGTGTATCCACTGCTTCCGGATGGAACCTGCAGGTTTCTTGTTTTTGATTTTGATAATCATGAGAAGGATGCGGAAAAGAAAGATTTCGCAAATGAAGATGATACATGGCATGAGGAAGTGGATGCCCTGCGCCTTATATGCAGACAAAATGATATTAATGCACTTGTAGAACGTTCCCGTTCCGGCAGAGGCGCCCATGTGTGGATTTTTTTTCGTAAACCCGTTCCGGCATCCACAGCAAGAAATTTCGGTTTTTTGCTGCTTGATAAAGGGGCAACAACTATAAATCTGAAAAGCTTCCGGTATTATGACAGGATGTACCCTTCACAGGATGTGGCAAATACGATAGGAAATCTGATAGCATTGCCGCTGCAGGGACAGGCTCTTAAAAATGGAAACAGTGCCTTTGTGGACGAAAACTGGAATGCATATCCGGATCAATGGAATAAGTTGTTTCAGACTCAAAAATTATCACAGGATGACGTGGAACAATATATTTCTAAATGGCAGAGCGAATTATTTAATCGCATGGGGACAGGGGATCGTTTTGACAATAAAAACCGTCCCAAACCCTGGAAACGTCATGATGATTTTATAGCATCGGATGTGAACGGAAAACTGCATATAGTTCTCGCAGATGGTGTATATATAGATGCTTTGAATTTGTACCCGCGGCTGCAGAATCAAATTCGATGTATGGCCACATTCGACAATCCCATATTCTATAAAAATAAGCGCTTAGGTTACTCTAATTATTATAATTTCAGTACCATCTATATGGGACTGGATATCGATGGTTATATAAAAGTTCCAAGAGGATTGGTGGAAAATATAATAGATAAATGCAGGAAAGCAGAAATTGATTTTGATATAACCGATCATAGAGAAAAGGGACGGCCTATACGTGTTTCCTTCGAAGGGGAACTTCGTGTGCAGCAGGATTTGGCCGCGCAGCGTCTTTTAACTTTTGATAATGGAATTCTCAGTGCAGCAACCGCATTTGGCAAGACAGTAGTGTGCAGTTACCTGATTGCCAAGAGAAAAGTAAATACATTGATACTGTTGGAAAGTACTAATTTGATTGCACAGTGGGAGGAGGAATTAAATCGGTTTCTGATTATTGATGAGGAACCGGCAGAATATAAAACCAAGTCGGGAAAAGTAAAAAAACGAAAGAGTGTTATCGGTATACTAAAAGGCGGTAAAGATACAATGACGGGTATTGTTGATATCGCAATGATCGGTTCCTTATATAAAAAAGGAGAATTTCATGAGAAAATAAATTCATATGGGATGGTGATTATGGATGAATGCCATCATGCAGCATCCGCTACCGCCCAGGAAATTCTAAAAAAGATAAATGCAAAGTATGTATATGGAGTATCAGCGACTCCAATGAGAAGCGATAGCCTTGAGAGAATTAACTACATGCTTCTGGGGCCTGTGAGGCACAGCTATACTGCAATGGAGAGAAGCGCGGAGCAGGGAATAGAACATCTTGTTATCCCCCGATATACACGGGTTATCAATACGTCTGAAAATAAGGATGATATTAATGAAGCATATAATCTCATCAGCAGCAGTATGGTAAGAAACGAACAAATTATTGAAGATATAAGAAACTGCGTAAATATGGGCAGAACTCCTGTAATACTTACAAGATATAAGGAACATGCCAGATTGATTTATGACAGTGTACGGGAAGATGCGGATTATGTTTTCCTTTTGTATGGAGATAATTCAACGAAAGAAAATGAAAAAGTACGGGCCCAATTAAAGGCTGTACCTGGAGATAAGACATTGATACTTGTGGCAACCGGACAAAAAATCGGAGAGGGTTTTGATTATCCAAGACTGGATACGCTTATGCTGGCAGCTCCGGTGTCGTTTGCCGGAAGGCTGGAGCAGTATGTCGGTCGTCTGAATCGTGATTATGAAGGAAAAAAGGACGTTATTGTATACGATTATATTGATTCTCATATCAGGAAATTCGACAGTATGTATCTGAAAAGACTTCGTACCTATAAAAAAATTGGGTTTCAGGTTATGACGGAAAGGATTGTTGATAAACAGGAAGTTAATGCGATTTTTGATTCAGGCAATTATACAGCCACTTTTGAGCAGGATCTGATTGAGGCCGAAAAAGAAATTGTGATATCCAGTCCGCATATTTCGCAGGAAAAGATAAATCGATTTATATATTTGATGAAGACCAGACAGGAAGCCGGTGTAAAAATAACTGTCATTACAGAAAATCCGGAGAACAATCTATATGCAAATGCTGCCTTTTCTTTTTCCTTGATTAAGCAGATGAAGGATATGGGGATAAACGTAAAGACTGCAGAGGAGGAAACGGAACATTTTGCTGTAATTGACCAGATTTTAGTATGGCATGGGGGTATGAATTTACTGGGAAAGGAAGATGCGTGGGATAACCTTATCAGGGTAAAGGATACGGGTGCGGCAGCAGAATTGTTACAGATGACCCTTTTAGATTATTTATGATATACTGAATTTTAATAAGATTAATAACAAGAAGATTTTCAGAAAGAGGTATAAAACATGCCCGAAGAAAAAAAATGGCAGTTTGAGCTTGAAGAATATATCCGGCAGGGGGAACCGGAACAGACAGAAAAATGCGAAATATGGCAGACTGCAATCGGACTGCAGGATGTGGATGGTCTCAAAACTTCTGATTACCTGTTGGATACAGCCAAAGGACATATTGAGGGAAAAATAAGTATAAGTGAAGCCCAGAGAAGAATACAAAACTACTATGAAGAGCGTTCGGAGCGTTTAGAGGTGCAGGCAGAAACAATGGAAGCGGATATTGTCTCTGCCAGGATTGCGATGCTTTTAGGAGAACGGACTTTTCAGTTTTCTCCGGTCGAATTGCTGACGATTCATCGGCGTTTATTTGAAGGAGTGTTTGAACATGCAGGGAGAATCAGACCATATAATATATCCAAAAGAGAGTGGGTACTGAAGGGGGATAGTGTAATTTATGCTGCCTGCGATAGCATCAAAGATACTTTGGAGTATGATTTTTATACCGAAAAGCAGTTCTCTTATGAGGGCTTGTCACTTCAGGAATCGGTGAAGCATCTGGCAAAATTTACATCTGATATCTGGCAAATCCATCCTTTTTGTGAAGGGAATACAAGGACGACTGCTGTATTTGTCATTAAATATATGAAGACTTTTGGTTTGGAAGTAAGTAATGATGTGTTTGCTGAACATTCATGGTATTTCCGAAACGCATTGGTACGGGCTAATTATAATAATCTGAAAAATGGAATTCATGCGACAACCGAATATCTGGAATTATTTTTTAGTAATCTTTTGCTGAATACAAATTATGAATTGAAAAATCGTTTTATTCATGTGGATTACGAATCGAAGTTGGAAACAGGGAATATTCAAAGTGAAATGAAGAATGTTCTAAAGGGAAAAAATTTCACTTTGAATTTCACTTTGGAAGAGCTTGCTATTCTCAGATTGATTGCTGCAGATCCTGCCATTACACAAAAAGAAATTGCTGTAAAGATTGGAAAATCGGACCGTACGGTGAAAAATAAAATGGCAATGCTGCAGGACAAGCAATATATACGGCGAATGAATGGGAAACGTAATGGCAGATGGGAGATTCTGGTTGAATTGCCTTCGTGATTAGCGGGTGACTTGCGGGAAATAACGGAATTATGCATATTTACGTGATAATATTTTGATGCAATAAAAATTAGAAAATCGACAGTACCTTTTAATTCAGGACTGCCGATTTTATTTTGTGGAAAAATAAAAAATCATCGAATAAATGATCATGTGCCATAAAGAATTTAAGAATTTGATCGACAGCTTCCACATCATCCCACAGATCTATAAAAGCACATAATATTAGAATCTGTAAATCAAAAAAAGGTAGTAGAAAAATCACTTTAGCTTGTAACAGAGGGCTCTATTATGTGATATAAGTGGTATAAGTAATGATTCATTAATAGAGCGGATTTGTGAACGGCATTTTTTGCGGACGGGAGGTGAATAGATGGAGAAATACGACAAGAGCATAGATATGGATTCTGTCTATAGGGAATATGAGAAATTAGTTTATCGGTTTTTGTATTCTCATACACATGACGCAGAATGGTCTCAAGAACTCATGCAGGAAACGTTTTTGCGGGCGGTAAATTCTATTTCACGGTATGATGGTACCTGTAAGCTGTCTGTATGGCTTTGTCAGATAGCCAAGCATATACTCTATCAGGAACTTCGTAAAAAAAAGCAGATAGAAACGGTAGAATTAGTAGATTGCTTAACCGATGATTCTGCACCAAATGGTGAAACCAGTATACTGAAACAAGAAAGTAAAATAGAACTTTACCGAGAAATTCATCTCCTGCCGGAACGGGAACGTGAAGTGGTTTTGTATCGAATTACGGGAGAACTGTCTTTCCGTGAAATAGGAGAAATCTTAGGAAAGAGTGAGAATTGGAGTAGAACTGTATTTTATCGGGCAAAACAAAAAATAAGAGAGGAGTTGAAAAAGTATGAATGAAAATTATCCTTGTGACATTATCCAGGATTTGCTTCCCGGTTATATTGATGAGATATTAAGTGAAACAGGAACACGCGTGGTGAAAGAACATTTAGAGGAATGTGAAAAATGTAATCATGTTTATTTGGAAATGAAGGAGGGCTTGAACTCAGAAGAAGAACTAAATGAAACTCTTGCACTGGACGGTTTTAAGAAGGTACAGCAGCATACAAAAAAATTAAAAATAACGATTGGAATTTTTGCAGGGTTATTGACACTGCTTCTATTATCTATCTTTTTAAAAGTTTTTGTGATAGGTGAACTTTTATCATCACATGAAGTGAATGCCACAAACATTTCATACGATGAAAAAACAGAATCTCTTACTATAAGCGGCACGATTAATCTGTCATCTTACCATATCAGCCGTGTCGTATGGGAAGAGAGTAAAGAAGAAGCTGATGTAGTCCATGTACTTGTTTATGGAGCAGAAAACTTACCATTCCAGCAGAAAAAGACAGATTTTACCATTTCAATTCCAAATATGAAGGGGAAGACGGCTTATCTTGCGAGTCCGGAGTATGACAGGCTGGAAGTATATAGCTGGGAAAACGATCACTACGAAAAGCTGGCAGAATTAGAAGATGAAATATATAGCCGTTTACCTGAACTGGATAAAGACAAAGATGCTTTAAGTTATATTAGTGGAATTGAATATGTAAATGGAATAGAAGGTATATGTTATTATGTTGACACTGTGGTTGGCGAAAACGCATCATACTGGCGATTTAACAATCAACTAATCACAGACGGCGATTTTGAACCTCAGAATTTTGCTGTTTGGATTTCGTTAGATAAGCCATATCAGATTTTAATTTATAATTTAGAGACAGGAGAATATACGGAAGATTATTCGATTATCCGAAATAACTGAATTGCGTTGCTTTTCTGTTTGGAATACATATAGTTCGACAACGCGCAGCTCTACCACAGGTTGAAAGAAGAACGATATATCAAATATCCGGTTATTGTAGATTCGCATAGCCATGCTATAATTTCAGTAAGGGAGGTGATTTTGATGCTTGATAACAAGAAGATAGCGGCGTTTATAGCGGACAAACGAAAAGCGAAAGGCTTCACACAGCAACAGGTGGCGGATGCTTTAAATATATCTTTCCAGGCGGTTTCAAAATGGGAGAGCGGCATATCGTATCCGACAATTGAATTGCTCTATGCGCTTTCACGTCTTTTGGGAACCACAACCGATGAGATATTGAATGCACGGGATTCGTTTGATGCGGGGCTGACATATGAGAAAGCGGGCGTGGATATTTCGCACACGGATTCGATTAAGCGTGAAATGGCAGTTTATCTCCATTCACAAAATCCGCGTGTTTTAAATGGGATCGGACCTTTCGCTTCATTATATGACGTACGGTTTGATGATATTGAGAACCCTGTGCTTGTTTTGAAGTCCGAGGAACCCGGTTCCAAGCAAAAGCTTGCCACGAGATATGGATATACCGAATCTATTTGCCATGATATGATCAATCATCTTGTAAACGATATTATCGTTATGGGAGCAAAGCCGCTTGCCGTTCTGGATACCATTATTTGCGGCAACGCGGAAAAGGATACCATCCGATCGATTATCAAAGGAATATCCGAGTCCTGCCGGGAAAATGAATGTGATTTAGTCGGCGGCGAAATGTCCATACAGCCCGGTGTGGTCGACAAAGGAGATTATGTATTAACCGCAAGCATAGCGGGGATTGTCGACAGAGAAAAAATAATTGACGGTTCTAAAATACAGGCCGGCGATAAGCTACTCGCGGTGGCGTCAAACGGATTACATACAAACGGCTATTCTTTAGTAAGGTTTTTGATGGATTCCATGCCGCAGATTCAAAATGAAATGATCGGTACGGAAACGTTCCTTGAGGCGATTATGAAACCGCACACACCTTATTACAGGGCAGTAAAACGAATTTTAGGACTTCCCTCCGTTCATGGGATGGCTCATATTACAGGCGGAGGTATTCAGGGAAATCTGTCGCGCATTATACCGGATGGTTTATCCGCGAGAATTAATCTGGACCGTATTGTCGTACCACCTGTTTTTCAATATATCAAATCCAACGGGAATGTCGCAGAAAATGAAATGCTCAGGACCTTTAACTGTGGTGTGGGTCTTGTTATCGTAGTGGAAGCACAGGCGGAAACCATAATATCAAAAACGATATCAAATTTCTATGAATGCTATCCGATTGGTGAAGTCGTTAAAGACGGCGCTTCGGTAGTATTTGAAAATAATCTCAATTGGTGATGACAAACTGGGAGGTATTCGGAATATGCAAAAAATAATCAGCGGCAAAGTAAGGGATGTTTATGAAATCGACGATAATCATTTAGTAATCGTTACCACGGACAGAATATCGGCATTTGATGTGATTTTATCCAAACCGGTAAAAGACAAGGGGAAAGTACTGAACGCATTATCCCTTTTTTGGTTTGATTATACGAAAGATATTGTCAAAAATCATGTTTTATCCGATAAGCTCTCGGATATGCCAAAGTTTTTCCGGAACTCAGAATTTGAGGAACGCAGCATTCTTGTTGAAAAGTTGCAGATATTACCGTTTGAGTTTATCGTAAGAGGATATATGTTTGGTAATATGTGGAATGCCTATCAAGATGGAAAAGAGTTCTGCGGGTTAAAAATAGAGGGGAACTATCAGCAGGCACAAAAACTGGAAACGCCGATTCTCACGCCTTCGACAAAAACAAGCGAAGGACACGACACATATGTCCCCTTTGACTATGTTATAAACGCACTTGGCAGCGAAACTGCCGGAAAAATCAATTATCTTTGTCAAAAACTTTATGACTTATGTTATAAATTTGCATATGAGAAAGGGATCATTATTGCGGACACAAAGTTTGAATTCGGGCTGGATAAAGAGAATAATCTTGTCCTTGCGGATGAAATATTCACACCCGACTCAAGCCGTTTCTGGAGCGTCGCGGATTATCAGGTCGGTGTGTCCCCTAAAAGCTATGACAAGCAGTTTATTCGTGACTGGCTACTCAGCAACAAGAACGGCGGCGAAATCCAGTATGATAACGTTCCGGACACAATCATAGACAGGACAGCTGACATTTATCAGGAGTGTTTGAAAAAAATTACCGGAGGGATTTCATAAATTGTCATAAAATAAGATTGGGAGTTAATCAGAAATGGTAAAGATGATAATAACGGATTTGGATGATACTCTTCTCAGAAGCGATAAGACTATTTCTGATTACACTGTGTATATACTCTAAAAGTGTCAGGCGACGGGGATTAAAGTAGTATTTGCCACTGCAAGATCAGCAAAAGTGTCTGAGAAATCTCTCGAACGGTTTATGCCTGATGTTTTTGTTGGATATGGCGGGACATTAGCGACAGCAGATGATAAAATTATTTACAGGTCTGATATTCCTGCAGATATAGTAAGCCAAATTATTAAAGAGAGTTTGGGAACAACGGAAGTAGTATGGATTCATGCGCTCAATGAATCCGTGGTATTATCAAATGACCCGGATTCAGACATGACCTATTATCAGTATTCGGATTTTTTTATGATGCCAATGGAAAAAGCTCTGGTAATGCAATACTAGCATTACGCCAGGGCTTTTTCATATGAAAGCAGCAGGAAGAATGAGTGGAAAGAGACGGGAGAGTAAAGGTCGGATTTTACGAAATAGGAATTTCCGGCGCAAAATGGGCGAATTCTATTCTAAAAGACTACATAAAAAAGAGTATGCTGTAAACCATAATCGTATAAATCAGCTAAATCTGGTAATATGTGTTATGAAAAGAGTGGGAATAGAAAATGAATTGAAAAGACGGCAGTCTGTACTTTGCTTTCCTTATTTTGAAGGGAATTGATTTGATAAAATAGCTATAAATGATTGCAGAACATATAGAGAAATCCAAATCAGCATATAGTATACGAAATTAATATTTATCGAGATGAATTATAAAAACGAAATAAAATATACCAATATATAAGTTTGATGTTGTAAAAATAAAAATTGAATGATATTATGTGCTTATGGAGGATGATACTATGAGCAAACAAACTGTAAGAATTGAAAATATAAGTATTGAGAACTTAAAAAATGTGAAATACGGTTATCTTAATTTTGAAAACAAAAGAAAAAATTACAAAGCAAGCATATTGGGATTGTACGGACAGAATGGATCCGGTAAAACAGCACTTATAGATGCTTTACAGCTGCTTAAGTTTGCGTTGAGTGGGAAAGCGATTCCTTCAAAGTATGCAAATTATGTCAATGTGGATTCGGAAAAGTCTACATTAACATATCAATTTTTAGTATGTGATGAAGAGGTAAAGTATGATATTTGGTATCAATTTTCATTACGAAAAGCAGAAGATAATGATTCGATAGATACAGAGGATAGTAATTCAGCACAGCCCCATATAAGGGTTGAAATATATGACGAGATACTATCCTATGGCTTTACGAATAAAGAAGAGAAGCTCAGAAAGTCGGCTCTGATTGATACAAGAAGTGAGGAAATATTTGTTCCCAAAACTAAATTTGTGGAATTGGTAGGAAATGATAAATCGCAAAATATGAATCTGTTAGTTACAAAGAGACTGACACAGGCAACATCCCGTTCTTTCATTTTCTCACGAGAGATGATTAATGTGTTCAGAAAGAATTGCAAGAATGAAGTCTACATCAATCTGATTAATCATCTTAACTGGTTTGGGATAAGAGAATTGTTCGTAATAGACACGGAAAGTATCGGATTAATCAGTCTTAATTCGTTGCCGTTATCTTTCAAATATAGCAGTAAAGGTGCTGATACTGCAGGAAGTTTGGTATTACCATTAGACAGACCTGCACTTATTCCTGAAGAGGCATATGATGTTGTGGATAAAATTATTCAAAATATGAATATTGTCTTAGAACAGTTAGTGCCGGGACTTACAATTAGTATAGTGGATTTGGGTGCAGCTTTATTGAAGAATGGCAGTATTGGAAAGCAGATTCAGATTATGTCGTTAAAAAACAGCAGGTCAATTCCATTTTGCTATGAATCGGAAGGAATCAAGAAGATTGTATCTATTCTTCAATTACTGATTGCAGTTTATAACAATGCATCTGTTACTGTGGCGGTTGATGAACTTGATGGTGGGATTTTTGAATATTTATTGGGTGAACTCCTTAAAATCATTTCAGAGAAGGGAAAGGGGCAGCTGATATTTACATCCCACAATCTTCGCCCGCTTGAGACTATAGATAAGGGATTTGTCGCATTTACGACAACAAATCCTGAAATGCGTTATATTCGGATGGGAAATGTTAAGGGTACAAATAATCTGCGCGATTTCTATTATCGAGATATTGTACTGGGAGAACAAAGCGAGCAGGTATATAATCACACAAATAACTTTGAGATAGCATTAGCATTCAGGGAGGCGGGTGAAGCGATTGGCTCGTAAGAAGATTGTATTGGTAATAGTGGAAGGACCTTCGGATGAAGTCGCTCTTGGTATGGCATTGAGCCAGGTATATGATAAAGACTTTATTTATGTTCATATTATGCATGGTGATATTACTACACGACGCGGTGTAAGTTCGAAAAATATAGTTGCAAAGCTTGGCAATGAAGTAACTGCTTACGCAAAATCACAGCATTATAAAGCAAGTGATTTTAAGCAGATCATTCATATAGTTGATACGGACGGAGTCTATATTCCGGATGATAATATCATGGAAAAAGAAAATTATTTAGATATCCGGTATGAAAATGAGGGGATATATACAAATAATAAAGCAAGTGTTATGACAAGAAATCAACAGAAAAGAGATAATTTATATAGGTTGAGAAGCTGTGGCATAATTTGGACAATTCCATATAGCCTATATTATATGTCCTGTAATTTGGATCACGTATTGTACGATAAGCAAAATAGTACGGATAAAGACAAAGAAAATGATGCTTATGTTTTTGCAAAAAAGTATAAGGGCAAGGTGGAAGCATTCAAAGAGTTCATTTGCAAATCACCATTTTCTGTTACTGGAGACTATAAAGGATCCTGGGACTATATTGAAAAAGATTTGAATTCGGTGAATCGGTATACGAATCTGTGTATTTGTATTGAAAATGAGTTGGAAAGCAGAATGATGTCCTGAAATAAAAAGAATGGTTAGAGGAGGGATTTGTATGACACTAAGGGATTATTTGTTTTTTGATTGTAAACCATTGAAATTCACTTTACAGTTGACATTTCTGATATTCGGAGATATGATTTTAATAAAATTCGGCAAAAGCAAAAAAATGCCGAATTTTATTAAAATCATAATTATGAAAAATCGGAATGCTTAAATCGTGAGGTGATATGAATGGTTAACGGACTTAAACTTCCACGCGATCAGATGATATTTTCGGTAGATGAACTAAAAAAAGCGGGATATTCTCATTACAAAATTAATCAGTTGGTTGAAGATGGCACACTCCTAAAACTTAATAAGAAGTACTATGAAAATACAGAATATAATGGTGAAGAATCTGATTTTTACTACGTTCAGGCATATGCACCGAAAGGTGTGGTTTGTCTTATGAGTGCAGCGTCCTATTACAATCTGACAACATTTAGGCCGGATTCTGTAGACGTTGCTATCCAGAGAAAAGCAAAGATTTCTACAATGCCGGATTGGCCGGTACTATCTGTGTACTATTATGCAGATGACCGCTTTAAAACAGGAATTGAAACAGTACAGGAAGGTCGGAATCATTTTAAAATATATGATGTTGAAAAGACAGTTGTAGACATCGTCTGCTTCAGGGAGAAGGTAGGAATCGAAGAAACGAAGGAGATTCTTGTAAACTACCTTAGGAGAAAGGATAGAAATCTAAACAGACTGCTGCGTTATGCGGAGATGCTTAAATGTGGAGAAGTTATGAAAACATATCTGGAGGTACTTGTATGATAAGCGCAGTATCGGTAAAAGACAGATTAAAAAATCTGGCAAAAGAAGATGGGAGAACCATGCAGGACGAATTGGTAACCTATGGATTGGAACGGGCAATTTATAGGTTGTCGATTTCAGAATATGCGGAGCGTTTCACATTAAAAGGCGGTATTTTTTTGTATGCACTGTTTGATGGGAATTTTGCAAGAGCAACGGTGGACATCGATCTGTTGGCCCAGCATATTTCCAATGATGCAGAAGAGATGAAAAAGGTTTTTCAAGATATTTTTTCAATAAAGTGTGATGATGCATTGCAGTTTGATTTAGAATCGTTAGATGTAATCAATATTACTGAGTTTAAAGAGTATCATGGTGTAAATGTTTCTATTATGGGATATTTGGATCGTACAAGAGTGTCGGTTTCAATTGATATTGGATTTGGGGATGTGGTTTATCCTGAGCGTATGCGAATGACATTTCCCGTATTGCTGGATATGGATGCACCAGAGGTATATGCCTATTCCATTTATTCTGTAATAGCGGAAAAATTTGAAGCATTTGTTTCTTTGGGACTTGCAAATGGAAGATACAAGGATTTTTATGATATCTATGTGTTGTCTGCAAACTATGATTTGAACGGCAATGAACTAAAAAATGCAATCGTGGAAACATTCATGCACAGAGAAACGACATTTGATGATATTGTTGCTTTTGAACCGGATTTTATAGAGGATACCGTAAGACAGGGGAGATGGAATGCATTTATTAAGAAAAAGAAGGCAATGATGAAGATTGAGTTTGAAGAAGCAATAGAGCAATCTAAGAAACTCCTGTTACCGATTGTGGAAGCAATAGAACAGAATAAAAAATTTGATTATCAATGGGATAGAGATAAAAAAGAATGGATTTAAGTACATAAAGTGTTTGAGGGATCGTGTAGAAATATATGGCCCTTTTATTATGCAGAAAACTTCGAGGGGATGAAGGTATATGGAATTATTCAGTAACTTGTTTCGTGGGTGTGATGCTCCCACGAACAGAACCAGTGACAGTATATACAGCTCCGGGAGAGTGGCGGGAATAC
>OGYI01002665.1_pt1 | contig 12786 bp, 11 predicted proteins | sample 1576521 | NCBI WGS metagenome assembly OGYI01 (sample SAMEA3541484, study PRJEB24748) | human gut metagenome | biome: human gut; feature: human-associated habitat; material: faeces | place: China | collected 2012
GGCATCCGCCCGCCACCCTGGCCGTACGGTTCCTCCTCAGAAGGTAGAATGCTGCAATCATCAGCATACCGTCCGCGCCGTAATCAGAATTTATCAGCCAGGTAAATCCGCAGGCAGCCGCCAGCACCAGGGCCATGTAAATATGCTGCCTGGCATCATAATAAGCTTCCGCTTTCTTAAACCCATGAAGCATCACAAGCCCGGCTGCCAGTTCCACATATATATTCCGGCTGCCGCCTATCCATCCATTGTACACTGCCAGGGAAAAGGGGATTTCCGAAACAGCTGCAAACACAATCATGCGCAGGCAATATTTCCTCCAATTCCGGGTATGGAGGAACCCTTCCGTCAGAAGGAACCCATAAATAGGAAATGCTGCACGTCCCAATATCCTCATGCCATATGCCACATACCCAAGGGTTTCCGGGTTAACCGTCCAAAGGAAATTCCCCGGCGCGCCCCCGCCTCCCCCATACTCCAGCCAGTACTGCAGTATCACAAGCCCTATATGGTCAATCAGCATGGCAGCCATTGCAATCCATTTCAATGCATTACTGCTAAGCTTCATTTAAAATTCTCCTCTAGCGCCGCCAAAAGTCCCTGGTGGTCATTATCCAATGTCACATGTGCCGCGCTGCGCCGGACCACAAGGGGCGCGTTGGCCATGGCATAGCTGTTTTTAACCGCCCTGAGCATGTCCATGTCATTGCATCCGTCCCCGAAGGCAATCACCTGGTCCAGTCCAATGCCGTAATGGCTGCAGAGGAAACCCACGCCCTTGGACTTGCTCACCCTTCCATCCATCACTTCCAGGTATACAGGCGATGAAGATGCGACGGACAGGTCCGGGAAATGTTCCTTCAGGCGTTTTTCCAGTCCCTGCACTGCTTTCTCCTGCCCCATGAGGAGGAACTTGTGCACGCCCCGGTCCGCTGCGAATACTTCCCTTATGTCCCCGTTCATGGCCTTTAGCCCTGTAATCTCCTCTTCCTTCCTGACCCAGGGACTGCTGTCGTCATCCACCACCCATCTGCTGCCCCCATAGGTATTGCAGCAGATTTCAGGAAATTCCTTCCCAATCAGGTCCTTAATCCTGACTGCCAGGTCCAGGTCCATCTGGCAGCTGTACATTGTCTTCCCATCCTCATCCCGGACCAATGCCCCACTGTAGCATACCATGGGCGCTTGGTTGCCAATCATGGCCTGGATTGTGGTCATGCCTTCAGGCATCCTGGCCGAAACCAGGACAAAGGGGACCCCTTCCCTTTCCAGTTCCAGAATCTTTCTGCGGGTGGGCTCCGGTACGTGATGGCTGCTGTTTAACAGGGTGCCGTCAATGTCACTGAAAATCATTTTATATTTATGGGATGTTCGGACAGCTTTCATACAGACTCCTTTATCTTAGGCCTTTATACTGCGATTTCGTACCGTGCTTTCGTACTACGTTTCTTTCCTTCTCTTCTACATTTTTAATCTCTATTATCTTATCACTGACATGGGGGTTTGCAAAGTATTTTTTCGCCCTGCCCGCCTGCCTTCCCCTGTCCGATCCGGTCCGTTGGCGCTGAAAAGACCGGCTGTCCAGCTTTTCCCCCTTGTATTTATTTCTACATGTTATATAATCTTCTATAAGGCATTTGTTAAAAAGTCGTTAAAAATGGAGGAAATATATGAGAAAAAAGACACAATTTCTGCTGAACCTGGTGTTGACACTGGTCTTTCTGGTGTTGATTGTATTCCAGGGTCCTAACCTGAATCCAATGTATCCTGACGGTGCATTTTCCTGGTGCTTCATCATCAGCTGCTACGTAATCCTTAACTTTTTCGTAGCCCTTGGAAGCGTGCGTATTACTACCAATGAATACAACCGTCCCCAGCTATCCGTTGACAAGAGCGTGGGCGGATATAAGACAGGCTTTGCCCTTTTGGCCATCCTCTGGGTCCTGTACTTTGCCGCCACAGTCCTCTCCATGCCCCTGTTCAATTACAAGGTTTACAGGGACCAGCTGGGGACGCCTGTTGTGTCAGAGTTCACCGACACGGTCCAGCCCCTTGCCTTAGACCAGCTGCCCATTGTGGACAAAAGCCTTGCAAGGGAGCTTGCGGATAAAAAGGTAGGCGAAAACCCGGGGCTGGGCAGCCAGGTGGTCCTGGGAATCCCGGTAATCCAGAAGGTAAACGGAAAGCTGGTCTGGGTGGTTCCCCTGGAACACTCCGGCTTCTTCAAATGGCTTAAGAACATGGACGGCTCCGCGGGCTATATCGTGGTGTCTGCCAGCGATGTCAGCGATGTTACCCTTGTGACGGACCACAAGATTAAATACCAGGCCAATGCGTATATACTGGACGACCTGAACCGTCATGTCCGTCTGTTTGGAGGCGGCCTGTTCAAGGGCCTTACAGACTATTCCTTTGAGCTGGATGATGACGGGGTGCCCTACTGGGTCATCACTACCTATAAGAACCGATGGCTCTTTAACCTGCCGGAAGCAACCGGCGTGCTGACCGTGAACGCCACCACGGGTGAGACAACACAATACACCATCGACACCCTTCCGGAATGGGTGGACCGCGTACAGCCGGAAAGCTTTGTCATGAACCAGATACAGAACCAGGGCACCTATGTCCACGGAATCTTCAACTTCTCCAACCAGGATAAGTTCCGACCCAGCCAGGGTGACATCATCATCTACAACGGCGCCCGCTGCTACCTGTTCACAGGACTGACCAGCGTTGGCTCTGATGAATCCGCCATCGGCTTTATATTGGTGGACATGGTGACAAAGGAATCCAACATCTACCAGATGAGCGGCGCCACGGAAACAGCTGCCCAGAGTTCTGCCGAAGGAAAGGTACAGCAGTTCGGTTACCGCGCCTCCTTCCCCATGATCATCAATCTGGACGGGCAGGCCACTTACTTCATGACACTTAAGGATAATGCAGGGCTGATCAAGCAATACGCATTTGTTTCCGTTTCCAACTACACCAATGTGGGAACCGGTGAAACCATTGACAGCGCCCTGCGCAACTACCGCCAGGTACAGGGCACGGTGAACAGCAACATCTCCGCAGGCCAGGCCACCACCACAGCCAAAGGAACGGTCCTGAGGATTGCCAGTGAGACAATGGAAAACACCATCACTTACAAGATCATCCTGGAAGAGCAGAAGGACCACATCTTTACCGTGTCCTATGAGCTCAGCAGTGAACTGGCCCTGACCCAGCCAGGGGACAGGGTGTCCATGGATTATATGGAGGACCCCACCGGGGTTTGCCCGGCGCTCTCCTTTGATAATCTGGAGTTCACACAGAAAGGGTCCGGCTCCTAATCATGTCCGCATAGGACGCAATCAAACAAAAGACATCTGTGCTAAATATGGATGGGGCTATCACAACAACCCCATCCATATCAAACATCAGATGCCTTCACTAAAAACACCTCTGCCTTATATCTTCCATTCTCAACCGCTTCCTCATGGGTATCGAAATAAATATCTATTACATGCCCGGTAATACAGGCGCCGGTATCTTCCACCGTATAAACCGTCTCCCCAATCCTGATCCTGCTTCCCAAAGGAAATATATCCAAATCAGCCGCCGCCGTATGCCCTGGCCTTGGGACTGTTCCTGAAAAGGTTAATTGGTTGTCCCCGGTACATAGTTCACAGCTGCAATAACCGGTGATTTCAAACATGCCGCAGGATTCCCCCAATTCTTCCTGTGAACCGTCCGGCATGGCATGGCCCGTTCCTTCCCTCTCCTCCTTATCCTCCGGTTCTTCCATCCCCTCAGATACTTCCTGTATCACAATTATGCCAGGCGCTTCAACGGAATGGTCCCCTTCTCCTGAACGGACCTCTATCTCCCCGGCACATGGTCTGGCGTAAGCGTTGGAAAGATCCGGCCCTGGCAGCAGCACTGATATCACAGCCAGGATTAATATGGCATTTCTTATATTCCTCCGGCACATACAATCCCCCCTCCATTATGCGAAAACGTGTTTTGGAACACATCCTAATCATAATATCGGCACAATTACCGTAATCCTTAACAACAAAAAAGCCAGCAGGCTGTATTTCCTGCTGGCCGGTATGATTTACCCTATATTAATAAAATGGTTCCATGCCTTATCAATAAAACAAACGGTTCACCGCGCTGAAGATACCGCGGATGGATGCCCTGGTGATGTTGGAACTGATGCCCACACCGTAGGTTGCCTTGCCTGTGACCTGGTCAACCAGGTGGATGTAGGAAGCTGCCTCCGCACCGGAGCCGGAACCAAGTGCGTGCTCGTTGTAGTCCAGGACCTTGATCTGGATGCCAAGGGCGTCCTCAAGTCCTCTCTGTACAGCGTCAATGGGTCCGTTTCCAACGCCTTCAAATGTTTTTTCAATGCCGTGGTCTGAGAAGGTGACCTTTGCAAGGGTTGCAAACTCGCCGTCCCCTGTCTCTGTATCGGTTATGCGGCACTTCCTGAAATGCATGGGTTCCTTGCGCTCCAGATAATTCTTCTTGAATTCCTCCATAATCTGCTCAGGCGCAACCTCGCCCTGCTGCTCGGAAATCTTCTGGATGACATCTGCAAATTCCTTGTGCATCCCCTTGGGCAGCTTGAAGCCGTAGAAGGTGTCCATGACAAATGCCACGCCGCCCTTGCCGGACTGGCTGTTGATACGCACGATTGGCTCGTATTCCCTGCCGATATCGCTGGGGTCGATGGGAAGATATGGAACCTCCCAGTACTCCCCCTTCCTCTCGCGGAGCGCCTGCATGCCTTTGTTGATCGCATCCTGGTGGGAACCGGAAAATGCGGTGAATACCAGCTTGCCTGCATACGGATGCCTGGGCGGGATGTCCATCTTGGTACAGCGCTCACAGACCTCTGCAATCTCGCGTATATTCTCAATATTAAGTTCAGGGTTAATGCCCTGTGAGAACATGTTATAGGCAACTGTCAGGATATCCACATTGCCGGTACGCTCACCGTTGCCAAACAATGTGCCCTCCACACGGTCCGCTCCTGCAAGAAGGGCCAGTTCCGTGGAAGCCACGCCCTCGCCGCGGTCATTGTGGGGATGTACGCTTAAAATGATGCTCTCCCTGTTCTTAAAGTGCGTATGCATCCATTCAATCTGGTCCGCATACACATTGGGGGTGGTCATCTCTACGGTTGACGGAAGGTTGATGATAATGGGTTTCTCCTTGGTGGCTCCCCATGTCTCCTGGACAGCCGTACAGATATCAAGGGCAAATTCCAGCTCTGTCCCGGTAAAGCTCTCAGGTGAGTACTCAAGACGGACCTGGGTGTCGCACTCTGCCGCATAACGCTGGACCAGCTTGGTGCCGATGACCGCGATATCCTTAATTTCCTCCATATCCTTATGGAACACCACATCACGCTGCAAGGTGGATGTGGAATTATAAATATGTACAATGGCCTTCTTAATTCCCTCTAATGCCTCAAATGTCCTTTTAATCAGATGCTCGCGGCACTGTACAAGGACCTGTACCTCCACATCATCCGGAATCAGCTTGCGCTCCACCAGCGTGCGTAAGAAATCATACTCAATCTGGGAAGCAGCCGGAAAGCCCACCTCAATCTCCTTGAATCCCAGTTTAACAAGAAGGTTGAACATCTCCACCTTCTCTTCCACGACCATGGGTTCCACCAGGGCCTGGTTGCCGTCCCTAAGGTCAACACTGCACCATACGGGCGCTTTCATGATTTCCTTGCCGGGCCATGTGCGCTCCGGGAAATTTACAACAGGGACCCTCTTATATCTCTTATAATTTAACATGTCTTTTCCTCCAATCCTGTCCATCATTTAAAAGTAATATACCAGTCCTACGGTCTTAATCCCTCAGCCCGTTCCGGGCAGTCGCTCGATGACACCGTAGCGGCGGACGATGAACAGTACTACCCTTACTGATTCAGCCCCATTTCCACATCATTCCTTTACTGTTAAAATCGCTGTGTTTTTGCAACGTTAATTCATTATATCACATTTAGAAATAGCTGACAACATGGATACCGGCCCCGGCTATTCTCAATAGTTATACCTTTTATTCCTGTTTTTTATGAACAATGGGGCGTTTGGAGAAAATCACGTTCCCTGCATGACTGCCTGCTGCTGTCCTTAACTTATGATGCTTAAAAGCTCGTAGGCGCTTGCGGCTGCCTCTATGGCTTCCCGCTTCCTGGCGTCCCCCAGCACATCCACCAGTTCCTCCAGCACCTTGATATGGGCCGTGTTATGGTTGGACAGCAGCATGACGATGAGTTTTACCGGGTCGTTTTCCGCATGGTTGAATTTAACCGGTTTGTCCAGGGTGATGACGCTCATGCAGGGCCCGGGCAGTTCAGGCGCCAGCAGATGGGGAAGGGCAACGCCCTTGTCAATGACCATGTAACCGCCCAGCCTGCGCTTGATGCGTATCATTTCATCTATGTGCTTCTGTGTGATATATCCCTGGTCCTTCAGAAGGTTTCCCGCTATCTGAATGGCATCATAACAGTTTTTAGCATGGACCTTAACCCCAATCAGGGACTCATCCAAAAGATTCCTTAAGGCAGGTTTCCTGCTTTTGTCCAGCCCTTTTACCTCATCCTTGATATCCCTTGCCAGCTCGATTGACAGCTTGATGCGCTCCTCTGGTTTCAGTTCCAGGGAACGGGCCGCGATGTTGATGGTTGCGCTGATATATTTATTCAGGTCCACGTTCTGCATACGCAGCATGAACATTCCCATAAGCTTATTGATATCCTCCAGTTTCAGTAAGGGGTTCACCGTGATGCACGGATAGTGGCTGCTCTCTAAAGGCAGGGTGGAGATAATCAGGTCACAGGGCAGGGGCTCGGGGGAATTGACAAATTCATGGTAAGAAATGGCCTTGACCACGTTAATATTAGAAAATATGGCCCCCAGGCGGTTTTCCAGTATCCGCGACGTGGCAACCGTGCTGTTGCACACAATGATCACGTTTTTCTTTGCGGCATCCTCCAGCGGGTTCTTGAGGATGCAGGCCACGATATACATGGAAATGTAGACAGCCTCCTTACTGCACACCTCCCGGTTTACATGTTCCATGCGCATCCGCAGTATGGACCACAGCTTCTCCCGTACCACCTGGCACACGTCAGGGAAGGTCTCCTCTATCTCTGTCAGCGCCGCGTTATGTTCCGCAGGTATATTGAGGAACAGCCGGTACTGCATGACGCTCAGATGGGTAGCCAGCTCCAGCACCGTGTCATCCCCCTCCTCAAACTCCAGCTCCAGGGAATCCTTTACCTCTGCAATCAGCTCTTTGGCAATGAGGATATTTTCCACATTGATGTCCTGGGACGAGCCGAACTTGCGCAGGGACATCCACTGTGCATGGATAAAGAACATTTCATCCTCATCCATGTCCAGACCGGTCCGGTCCGGTCCAGTATCAGGTCGTGTATCCTGGTGAAGTCAAAGCCGGACTGCGCCTTGATATGTGTGTAATTCTGTCTTCCCACACTAATCCTGCACCCCCTGTACCTGCGTGAGAACGCTGTGAGCAGATACAGGAACATTGCACAGAACCCGTTATCCGATATGGTCACCTGGGCGCTCTCCTGCAGCTGCCGTATAAGGAACAGGATGTCCTCCCTCCACATGCTGATTGCTTCACAAAGAGCGTCCATCCTGTATTTTCTCAGCACATTTTCCGCCTGGATGAACCTCATGCCGATCAGATCCTGCTGGTGCGTCCCGGTTTCCAGCATTTCACGAAGAAGCATGACACATCCCCGGCGTATATTGCTCTCCGAATCCCGTACGGCAATCCCTGTGTGGGGCCTGGATATCATGTGGATGCAGAACTGGTTCATCCACGTTTTCACCTTCTGCAGGTCATTGGAAACCGTGGCCGCGCTTACCTGAAGCCTGTCCGCAATCCCGGCAATGCTGGTGGATGGTTCCTCTGTCAGCAGCCAGCCGGTAATGGACCTGACCCGTTCCCTGGAGGACATTATATATACGCCTGTGCCCTGCTCCTCCAGTTCCCTTTGGATGCGTCCATCGCTGTCATTTAAAAGTATCCCAAGTCCAGGCACCCTCACCACCGGTTCATGTGAAAATTCAGCCAGCCACCGGTCAATGACGTCCAGGTCACTGCGGATTGTCCGCGTGCTCACGGACAGCCGCCCGGCCAGTTCACTGCTTGTCATGGGCTGCCTGGACCGGATCAATAGTTCAATTATATGTATGCATCGTTCATAAAGCATATGTCCATCCCTCATCCCTGTGCCTGCCGTAACATTGTTCCACCACTTCCTCCCGGTCCGACAGACGCCGGGACGAAGATGCCAGGACAAATCCCCGCTGCTGTGACCAGCTTTTTATCACGGTCAAAAGCGCGGTGTCGGCTGACTTGTAACTGATCCAAATGAACCCCTCCGTTTTCAGGCACATCCCAAGACACGCCAGCAGCTCCCCGCTGTCCTCCACATAGGGAAGGACCATGAAAAGGCAGATAACGTCATAACGGCGCCCGGCCAGCAATCCCCCATCCTGGGTAAATGCAATATTCTTCCTGGCAAAATGTCTGCGGGCAAACGAAATCCGTTCCGCGTCCGGGTCATATCCAGTAACATGCCGGAAGGAATCTGAGAGAATATAGCTCCCCCATCCATATCCGCAGCCATAATCCAGCACACAGTCCTGTACCTGGGCAGCAGCGGCATTATCATAGGATGCCAGCATGGCATGAAGGAATGGATCTTTGCGGATTAAATCCAGATACTGCATTGCCTTTTCCATTGTCCCCCTCACTTCCTTGCATAAGCAGACAAGCCAGCACTCCATCCTGGAAATGGAATGCATGGCCTGTCAGACAGATATTCACTTAATGAAAGAATTTAGCCCAAAATATACAAGCAATTTGCGCATTCATGACATTACGATTGAATGCTTATGATTTTGTATATAATGATACCCTCATGTATGCGACTGAAAAAACCAGCTTTAATATGTATAGAACCTTTGATAAAGTAAGACATTGCCTTAGTGGACGGGCCAAGGAAAGAAATATATCGATAAATTTACAGAGCAATGGTGAGTGCGGCGAGTTAAGGGCTTATGATTGTATTGAATTATTAGCATACATTTTGTTAGACAATGGCATTAAATATGCAAACGCAGGAACACAAATAGAGGTAACAATCAATGATAACGCTAAAATATGTAGTTTTCGGGTATCCACTCAAAGCTCACCTTTAAAACATGGCGAGATGGAGCGAATATATGAAAGAGGGTTCAGAGGCGAAAATGCCCGGCTTGCAACTAGCGACGGCATGGGAATAGGTCTTTATACCGCAAAAAGAATATGTCAATTGCATAATGCTACCATTAGCGCTCACGAAGAAAATAGTAGCAATTTTAAAAACAACATATTTGTAATAGACATAGTCATCAATAAGGAGTATACTATATAGACGTAATTTTTATTATTTAGTGGAGAGGCGATAATTATGTTAGATGTAAAAACATTGTCTTGTCTTATGTTAAGCTTTGGTTCTATGTCAAATAAAAAATTGCAAAAAATATGTTATTATATATATTCCTGGTATTTAACGTTATATAACCATAAAATTGCACCTCTAAAATTTGAGGCTTGGGTTCATGGTCCTGTTTCCAGGGAGTTATATAATCAATATAAAGAATATGGCTGGGAGGATATCCCACAATATAAAGGATTTTTGCTGGCAGATTCAAATACCATTGAATTTGCAAAATTAATCTGGGATGTCTACGGACATTATACAGCAGATGAATTAGAAGCTATGACTCATTTGGAACAGCCATGGCTAAATGCAAGAAAAGGCTATAAAAAATTTGATTCATCAGATGTTCAACTAAATGATAACGATATTATAAGTTTTTTTGGTGACAAATATAGGAATTCTGGCCATATCACCGCATAATATCATCAAATGGGTTATCGCATAAAGTTGATATGCTCCCATTCAGCGATAGTTTATTATTTTAAAAGGGGCTGTGAAAAAATGGAGTTGATTTAATTCCATTTTTCCACAGCCCTTCTATTTTTATCAACATGCAGGAGAACAGCTATAAAGAGCGCATACTTCCCCTTACCCCAACAAAAGTATGCTTTTTCTTCTTTAAGCTACTTCCCTTTGCCTCTTCTGTTTATTATGAAATTTATAGAGATTATGACCAATTGAAACCAGAAATAACTCTAATCTTACCGATTCCAGTCCTCTTCTTACAATCCGTTTATACCAACGGTCATATTTGATGATTCCGAAGGTTCCTTCCGCTTGTATGGAGCGGTTCATTCGCAGCAGCGCTCCATGGATGCTCTGCAGATTTTCTAATACTTCCTGGTGCATGGAACTTAATTCCGCATTGATACGGACCGTCCTGTTTTTTTCTGTCTTCTTACATCTTTCTGCATAGGGACAGCCGCTGCAGTCTTCACAGGTATAGTATTCTTCCTGTCTGCCGTATTGATTCCCCTTCACTGCTTTCCGATACGCGAAGTGAAATTTCCTTCCGTTTGGACAGATTAGATCACCCTCTGAATCTGTTTCAAAATTTACTGCCCGGAACGGATCATCATGATACTTCTCATCCGTTGTCTCTTTCTTGTACATGGGGAATTTCATGAATTTTTCCATCCCATGCTCCTGACAGAACAGATAGTTATTGAAGGAGCCATATCCTGCATCCGCTACCGGATATCTCGGATAAAAACCGTATAGTTCATGGAACTTTTCCATCAGAGGGACAAAGCAGTCCATATCGGAACGGTACTGCATCACATCTGCTACGGCAATGTACTCGTCTGCCACTCCGATCTGAATGTTGTATGCTGGAAGGAGCTGGTCATTTCCCATATAGTCCTTTTTCATCCGCATAAAGGTTGCATCATGATCGGTCTTCGCATAACTGTTTCGCTCAGGTCCGCATATCTGAGTTTTTTCCACGTATTCTGAGAGTTTTTCGATATATTCTTTTAACCTTTCATAATAGCGCTGCTCCCGGCTTTTCCGATGTCCCCGGCCGTATATAAACGTGTTCTCATCGATATGACAGACAAAATCATATCTGGATAAAATGGCTTCCAGACTGTCCGGTGTGTATTCCGTATTGGTCTCGATTTTCAGTCCGGTATATGCCAGTGTTTCATTCATTTCGGTAAGCAGTGTGGTAATCTTATCGAACAAACGGTATCTTGATTTTTCAGTGGCTTTTTTCCAAACCCAGGTGTACTTGTTTGCATTTGCCTCGAATTTAGAACCATCGATATACAAGTGCTGCAGGTCGGTCCCCTCCGCTGCCTGGATATAAGAGATGACTGCTTTAAAAATATCCTGGGCAGATTCTTTTATCTCTTCATTAATAAAGTAGCTGAAGGCGCGATAGCTGGGTGTTTCCTGATCCATCAGATACATGTAACGAAGATTCACTCTGCACCGGTCTTCTAATTCCCGCAGGGAAGCGTATCCTGTGTCCATAAAGCCGAACAGGATCGTCTTTAGCATGTTGACTCGATTATATCCTGGCCGTCCCATCTTGTGTAAGGGCTCCGGCTTAAGATACTTTTCTATTCCAATCTCCTCCATGATTTTGTCAAATGCTAATACCGGATCACAGATATCCAAACGTTCTGAAATAAACAGTGGTAATCTTCCCTGTTTTGAGTTATAATATTTTTTGGTATTATTATTCATAGTAGCTTAATTTTACCACAAAAAAAAGAACGCCTCCAGGTTTCATACCTGAAAGCGTTCTTTTTACTTTTAGGGGACTTTTTTCACAGCCCCTGTTACTTTTTAATCTATGATAGGAAATAGTATCCGTATTTTATAGGATTCCTGTTCCATTTCAATCTGACAGATTCCATTCATCTGGTTCATCATGCGTTTGACATTTTTAATGCCGACCTTTGTACTTTCCACCTGTCCGTTTTGCGTTGTAATCTGATTTACTATTTCAATTCCAGCCATATGGTTTTCGTAAATCGTTTTTAAGGTGATTGGAGCAAAAGAGGCTGCATATTTAACAAGGTTGCTGCTCAAATTGTCTACTATTCGTGCAATATAATCCATCCGTACCCCAATCGATACAGCGCGCCATCCTAACTCCGCAGCGACTTTAAAGCCTCGGTTCTCCAAGTACATTGCCAATTCGGACAGATAATCCATAAAGGTGTCCTGCAGCGTCCGTATTTCATTAAGCGGTTTTTCATCTACATCATCATGAATCTGGCTGCATTCAAACAGCCGGTCCGATAATTCCTTCATCATTGAAGCCTTTCCCATAATCTTTTCCAGATAGTATTGTTTGGCAGATTCTTCGGTACAGACATCGGACTGAAGAATCTGGATATACATGGTAAGCGCAGTCAACGGAGTTCGTAAATCATGGGCGATTCCAGTGATTAAATTCTGATTTGCCTGTTTTAAGTCGTTTTCTATTTGTATATTCTGTTTAAGGGAAAGCCTGAGCTGTTCCAGGCCCTCTGCAAGTTTAGCCAGTTCATCCTCTCCCATTACAGTAATCGGATGCTCCAGGCATCCGCCCTGACCCTGATTGCTGTCTGCAGTTCTTGAATATATTGAATTCCCCTTTTTATACCTAAGATAAACAGGACAAGGAATACAAGAAAAGTGAGCAGAATTTCTGCAATCAATGCAGAGGTGTAAAACTGGTAGTCGAAGATTCCAAGCAAGACGATATCAGCTTCACCATCTGCAAATTTGAGCGTGTAGCGGTGATTTTTGTAATAGGG
>OGYI01002667.1_pt1 | contig 12780 bp, 8 predicted proteins | sample 1576521 | NCBI WGS metagenome assembly OGYI01 (sample SAMEA3541484, study PRJEB24748) | human gut metagenome | biome: human gut; feature: human-associated habitat; material: faeces | place: China | collected 2012
TCTTCGCGCCCGACGCCGCCGCCCGCGCGCCGACCTGGGCCCCTGCGGCGACGGTCTTCGCCCCCGCCTTCGCAGCCTGGGCCACCTCGGGCACGACCTCCTTGGCCTTGGCGGCGGCCTTGCGCACGTAGGGCTCGGCGGCCGGCGCCACCATGGGGGCCACCTTCGCCACTTTCTTCACCGTGGGCATAGCGCGGGTCGCCACGCGCTTGGCCCCGGCGGGGAGGGGAGCGAAGCGCAGCACCTGCTCGGCGACGTCGACGGCCTTGTTGAAGGTCTCAGCGTACTCTGCCGCCGTCTTCTTCGGAGCGCCCTCGCCTTCTGCGGCCTTGGCCTTGGCGTTTTGGCCTTCGGGTCGGGGTCCCGTGGCGTCAGCTGCGCTTTCGTCCATGTGGCGGCTTTCCTTTCATGCGGCGTGATGGAAACGGCTCGCATCCATTGTGCCACAGGCGGCTCTGCTGTGCGCGGCCTCAACCGAGCTTTGCAAGCTCCTTCATGAGCGCGCGCCGGGGACGAAGACGCGGTAGTCGTACGTGCCTTCGACGACTGCCGTCCAGCCTTTGTCGTCAGCCTTCAAGCTCGACACCTAGCCGTCGAGGTGGTAGGCGAGCCCCTTGGCCGGGCTTGCCGGAGGGAACAGGCTTTTCCAGCCGGGATCGAGCTGCATGACGGCCTTCCGCCGATCGTTTCCAAAGAACGACGTCAGTATCCCATAAAGGTTTCCGGCGCAGGGAGCGATTTGGGGACATGCGAGAAAAACCTCGAGCGACGGGAAGCGCCGGGGTTACTTCTCCTGCGCCAAATACGCGAAGATGCTGCGCATGGCTAAATAGACGCCGATGACGATGACGCCCCCGCCGATGCCGAGCAGCGTGCCGCTGACGAAGTCGGTCACGTCCGAGCCGCCGAGCAGGGCGAGAGCGCGAGCAGGCCGGTGCCCATCACGATGAGCGCGATGGCGATGATGGTGACGTGTTGGCTTTCGAGGCGCTGGATGCGCGCGAGCATCTCGGCGGGCGAGAATGAGCCCATCGACCAACCCGCATCCACAGGAGGCCCATCGTGAACCAGATAGCAACCGGCACGTTCATCGCCCGCAAGCGCAAGGAGCTCAACCTCACGCAGGCGCAACTGGCGGAGCAGCTCGGCATCTCGAGCGAGTCCGTCTCGAAGTGGGAGCGCGGCAGGTGCATGCCCGACTACGCCATCGTGAACGAGCTGCGCGACGCCCTCGGCATCACCGTGAGCGAGCTCCTCGACGGCGAGGAGAACGACCGCGAGAACATGCGAATGTACGACAACGACCAGATGATTCGCCTACCCGCGATCGGACGATCAGATCCTCCGCCTCATCAGCACCAAGGTTACTTGGGAGTTGGAGGGTTTGGTAGGGAAGGAGTGATGGCTACAGGCTACTAAACCACCCTTCGTCAACTTCATATTGCTTGACGATCTTCTCGCTTACGCCCAACCCTAGCGCCTTCAGCTTGTCAATGAGCTCGTCGCCGTCGATAAGATCAAGGGCAGGGGCACCGTCTCTAGTTGCCTCTCTTTTTGCTTCCGTGGAGAAAGTTCCGGTGGTGATAAAAAGCCCTTTGTCCGCACGACCTTGCATGGCTCCCCTGAAATCGCGTATTTCTGAAGGAGTAACGCTGCCTTTGTACCGCTTGCATTGAAATATCATATGGAAGCTCATAATTCCATTAAGGCGAATAATGCCTTTGCCGTCGACACCGTGATCGTTGGATTTGCCCGTCACCTCGACCTGTGTAAATCCTGATTCTCTCAGCAGCCTTAAAGTCAATCGTTCGAATGCGTCAGGAGAAATGCTAAGGAGGATGTTGCGTAGCTGCTCCCTCCAGTCCATGGTCTCTTCAGGTTGATCAATCCCGTCATTTTCGAGGTCATCATCTTCGGCCTCCTCGGAGGAACCGCGAGACATTTCTCTTACCGTATGAACGATGGAGTCGGGATTGTAATCGCCCGGTTTGCCGTTGAACTGCTCGGTGAAAGCCCATACTCCGCGAGAGGAATTATCGATCAGTCCGAATTTCTTGAGATAGGTTCGAGCCCAAGCGAGTCGGTAAGCGACTTCGGATAGCGACCCGTTTTCGCTATGAGGAATATCTCTCATATCGTCGGGTAGTCCCATGATGTCAAGTGCGCTGTTGTTAAGCTCTTGGATGCTTGCAGATCCACCGAGCGATTGTAAAGCCTCCAAGGTAGGAATCAGCATTTGGTTGTAGCTCGCAACCCCTGATTTGTCCATTCGAAGTCCTCTCGTGCTTGTTGATCGTTTGCGTCGGTTGAATTCTCCTGCTGTCGGTTAATCCCTATCCCTAATGCTCTCAAAACCCAAGGCGAAATGCAACGTTGGCGTTCATTGCGGAGCCTCCAATCGTTTACGTTCGGACTCGATGATAAAGCCGCATGGGCTTGGATTCGTAGAGCCGTCATGAATAGAGTCACACTCGTACTTTTTGTTCGCTAAGCCTGACAAAAGGCGAGCCCGCATCTAGATCGGAGTATGCTCGTTCTCGCTTTCAGTCCCAAAGTCCCCCTTGCACCTTCCGTACATCGCTTTGAAGGGCTTGAGAGTCTGCGCTTATCGTCATCTGCCTTAGACGATGCGACGCCTGCCAATAAAGACGCATTAGCTTTGTCTATCAAGCTGTTAAAATAAATGAAACAGTGCTTTTGTCAGATGGCTGGATGAATACGACTGGCACTTTTCGCGAAAGGAAGGAATGTGGACGCCACGACGGTTCGGCTCGACCCTGAGCCAAGCATCCTCATCGAGAGTCTTCGCGACATCGGCTATTCCTTCAACAGTGCGCTTGCGGACATAGTTGACAATTCGATTACGGCCAACGCTTCAGAGATTTGGATTCTCGCGTTTCCGGATGACGAGTTTCGCATCGGGATTGTCGATAACGGAAGCGGGCTTTGCAAAAACGATTTGAAACATGCTATGCGGCTTGGGTCAGCTGATCCGAGGCAGGAACGTGCTCAGAATGATCTGGGACGCTTCGGTCTCGGTCTGAAAACTGCCTCTTTCTCGCAATGCAGGCGTCTTACGGTTGTATCGTGTAAAGACGGCGACACTGCGGGTTACACATGGGACTTGGACCTTGTAGTGGAGCAGAACGAGTGGAACGTAATTGAACGTGATGATCTAGGGGGAATACCCTTTATCGGTGAGCTCGGTGAAACCGGAACGCTCGTGCTTTGGGAAAAGGTGGACAGATTGATCGGAGCTTACGGATCCGGCAAGGTTGACTACACACGAATCATCAGTGAAGCGCAAGATTATTTGTCATTGGTCTTTCATAGATACCTTGCGGGCGAAAAGGGATTGGATCGGATTTCGATCGGAGTGAACAACCTGCAGCTTGAGTCGATCGACCCCTTTAATACCAGACATCACGCTACGCAAGCATCCCCAATGGAGAAGATATGCCCGGGTGTTAACATGCAGGTATTTACGCTGCCTCACCGTTCTCACTACGAGTCTCAGCAGGAATACGAACGTTATGGACTGAACGGTGGCTATCTTAAGAGCCAAGGCGTTTACCTGTATCGGGCAAAACGGCTCATTCTCTATGGGACATGGTTCGGCTTATCAAAGAAGACCGCTTTGACGCAGCTCACCAGGGTCAAAATCGACATTGACATAAACCAAGACGAAGTCTGGAAGATCGACGTAAAGAAAGTCTCGGCTCAAATGCCGGAACTTGTGCGTAATAGGATCAAGTCTCTTATTGCCGCAATTGGCGCACCGTCGCGAAAAGCCTACCGTCGACGTGCTACTAGGCTGACTAGTTCTGAGGTGTATCCTGCGTGGAATGTTGAGCGGGTTGGCGAAAAGAAGCTGTACATGATTAATCGAGCGCATCCCGTTATCGCTAGTTTTAGAGAAAGCCTCGATGTGGATGATGCGGAGAACTTTGATACGGTTCTTTCTCTAGTCGAGTCGTCATTCCCGACAGAATCGCTTTTCTACGATTTCGCCAATAATGAAGAAGATGTGACATTTGCTGTAATTGAGGATTCTGAGTTCTACAACGCCGTGCGTACTTTCTTCTCGGCATTAAGGCAAGCGGGACATGGCGAGGAAACAATACTTTCGATAATGCAGTGCGCTGAGCCCTTCCAATCACGGTGGAAAGACACGCTCGACACTCTTGGGATAGAGGAACGATAATGGCCATTTTAAAGAACGAACTAATAGAGCAGATCGACAACTCCGTGCGGCAGCATTTTGCCGGCGTAGAGGGTGTGCCCGAAGAAGATGACGTGCGCGAGATGTATGAGAGTCTTTATGATGCTTTCTCCATGATTTCGATTTACAAGGAAATGGCTGGCAATCGTGACGACGTTATTGAATCGCTAGTTCATCAGTACTGCTCGGAGCTCTACGTCACCAAGAAGTTCGGCTTTGCATTTAAGGACGAAGAAGTGAAGCCATGGCTGAACGAAGCTGAGGAGGTGATTGAGGGACAAAACGGCTGGTTCTATTGGATGCGCTATAAGAAATACCTCATGTACACAAAGAGATGGGCTCGTAGCACTGTCCGCACTATCGAGCGCGACACATGGAATGTTCTAGATCTGATGGCTAATCCTAATGTCGAGGCTGGGTTTGAACGCAGAGGTTTGGTGGTCGCCTCCGTTCAGTCTGGCAAGACGGCTAACTATATCGGCCTTATCTGCCGTGCGGCGGATGCAGGTTACAAGATCATCATCGTTATGGCTGGCGTCCATAACGTGCTGAGAAACCAGACACAAGCGCGACTCGAGGACGGCTTCACGGGGTTCAACATCGTTGAGCAACAAAGCATCGAGGCCGTTGGCGTTGGGCTGGATAATGGCTCTCGTAGGCCCATTGCGTGCACATCTCGCGAAGCTGACTTCAACAAGAGACGAGCGAGCGCTCTAAAGGGCATCCAAACAGCACATACTAACGAACCTTGGTTGTTTGTAATCAAAAAGAATAGCAACTCTCTGAAGCAGGTCTACGAGTGGCTTCGTGACAACGCAAGCCCAGACGATCAGCTTCTGCTGATCGACGACGAGGCTGATAATGCCTCCATAAACGGAAAGTACAAGCGTGACCGGCGAGAAGACGAACCGACACGCATAAACGGGCAGATAAGAAACATTTTGAGCTACTTCACCAGGAAGTGCTACGTCGGCTATACGGCAACGCCTTACGCAAACATCCTCATCGATCCAGATGTCGACACCGACAGGTTCGGAAAAGACCTATTCCCAAGCAGCTTCATCTACACGCTCGAAGAGTCCTCCGATTACTTTGGAGCCGAGAAAGTATTTGCGGATTACGACGAAGCCAACCCAAAGCACCTTCGCTTCATCGACGATATCGATCCGATACTGCCACCTAAGCACAAGAGCTATTATCAAGTTGACGCCATACCCGAATCGCTCAAGGAGGCTATCAGAGCATTCGTTGTTGCGACGGCAATCAGGGCGCTGCGAGGTGATGGCGATGAACATTCTACGATGATGGTAAACGTCTCGCCCTATAAGCAGCCTCAGAAATCCGTTGCATGGGAGATCGATGACTACCTTAAGCAGCTCAAGAACAGTGTTAAAGCCTATGCAGCTTTGGAAGAGGAAAGGGCTCTCGCCTTATCCGATGACTTGAAGCTCATGTACGCAACTTGGCTCACGGAGTATTCTCGCAATGCAGAATTCGACTGGTCGCAAATCCAGAACGCCCTTTACGACACGATTAAAACCATGCATGTCGTGAGCGTCAATACTGACTCGACGGAGGTCCTCGAATATGAGCTGCACACCGAGCATGTAATTGCTGTTGGCGGTTACAGACTCTCACGTGGCCTGACCCTGGAGGGCCTCGTCGTTTCGTACTATTCGCGAAACGCGAAGGCGTATGACGCACTGATGCAAATGGCACGATGGTTCGGGTATCGGCCGGGCTACGAAGAGCTTTGCCGGATTTGGATGTCGGAGAAATCAGCGGGCTGGTATAAGTTTGTTGCCGATTCGACTGAGGATCTATTCGACGAGCTAAGAAACATGCGGCAAGTGCAGCGCACGCCGAAGAACTACGGACTGAGGATTAGGCAGAGCCCCGACTCCCTCATCGTGACAGCTCGCAATAAGATGGGAACGGGGACCAAGCTAACCGCTCCAATCGATTTAAACAACGGATTCGTTGAGACGATAGCCTTCGATCGAAGGACTGAAGCGATACGCGAGAATGAAATCGCGGTTCGAGATCTCCTGTCAGGGTTGAGTGATCATAGTGCTGAGGAACTGTTCTATCGGCATGTCCCGTCGAGCGCCATCATCAATTTCATAAGCAATTATGTTAACGAAGATGCGCGCTCTCCGAAGTCTCAAACCAAACCAGTTTTAAATTACATTGAAGACCGAATGCTCGATGGAGAGCTCAAGCAATGGGATGTTTTCGTGGCTGAAGGCGAGGGTGATATCGTCGAGCTTGCTGATGGTGTTACGGCGAAGCGCGAAATACGTTATCCCGGTAGCGATACGTCTGCCGATTGTCTTGTCGTTGGCGAAAAGCATAGGCTTGCAAGTAGGGGCGTTGAAGCTAAGGGCTTAGATGAAGATCAAATTATGGATGCAAAGGAAGACTTCAAGAATGATCATCCGGACAAGGACAACCCATCAGATCGCTATTTCCGGCGCAGGCGAAAGTACCCGCTTCTTGTGATTCATCCTGTACTCATTCAGTATACGGATAAGCAGAGGCAACGGCGTGCTGAAAAGGGCATTTTAGAGCCCGAAGCCGGCAAATGGGAAACTTGGGATCACGCCGAAGAGGCAATCGGTTGGAGTATTAGCTTCCCCTATACGTCCAAGCAGGCAAGGCCGGTGGAATATGTTTTCAACCAGATCGCGATAGACAATTTGAGGACGGACTACGAAGAGGATAGCGATGACGACCTCGAAGACGACTGAGTATCCTTGGGATAGGCTGTCCGCTCCTGCGCGCCAAGGCGAATACATCGCTAGGCTCGTATCCGACGAGGATAACCCACGGCGCAAAAAGGTATTCTGGGCGAAAAGTTGGTCATCGCGGCCAGCATTGCTCGTCGAATACGATTGCCGGCCTTGGAAGCCGACAAGTCTGCCCACGTTTAAAAACATCCTTGTAGCCGACCATCAGGAAGAGAACAGTCTCGTAGTAGAGCTTCTCGATTCTGACCTGTGCGACGTTTTCTTCAAGGTTTGTACCGATATCATCGCGTCATTGCAAGATGTCAGCTTAAAAGCGAGTAGAAAGGCGTGCATATTCCGACTTGAAAGATGGAGCTCTTTCCTCCGTCCTTCAAGATCGAGGCTATCGCCAGAGTTGCAGAAGGGGCTTATTGCAGAGCTTCACTTTCTTCAACGCGACGCTCTGGCAGTTCATGGCGAGAGCGATGCGCTTCGGGGTTGGACCGGTCCTGATGCGGGGCCAAGAGACTTTGCTTTTGGTCAGGTGTTCGTTGAGGCGAAGTCGAAGAGGAGCTCGGCAAACCCAAACATTGTAATTTCTTCCGAAGAACAACTGAACGTGAACCCAACCGAGCACCTTTTCTTGTATGTCGCTGAGCTTAATGTTACTTCCTCCGACGATGATGAGGGTTTCACGGTGACCGATGCCGTTAACGAAATGAGGGAGGCTTTGGAGTCGCCTTTGCAGCGTGCAGCATTAGACAGCAAACTTGCAGGGGTTGGATACTTTGATGAGGACGATTACTCCGATTTTAGGTGGAGCGAAGGATCCTCGTACTATTATTCCGTAATTGGTGACTTCCCGAAAATCGATTCGCAGTCCTGCAAGCCGGGCGTGAGTCGGGTTACATATCAAATTGATCTGGACTACTGCGATGGGTATCGCGTGAGCAGAGAGCAAGTGATTGAAACGATGGAGTAAGAAATGTCGACGGTTGAAGAATTCTACGAAGAGCTGTTTCAGGACGTCAAAGCAACGGCGGACGCATACGGTATCTACCTCGAAGACGCGTTCTTTGATATCGTTACTGATCAGCTCATCAATGCGGGGGAATTCGACGAGGCCGAACGTGCGTTTTTCAGGCCAGCTCAAGGCGGCATAAGGGTTGACGGCTATTGCGGTGACCCTCTTGAATCAGCAATAGCCCAAGATGTCGGTCAGGGGACGCTTGGTCTCGTAGTGCTTGATTTCAATCAAGATACCAAACTAGCCACACTAACTAACACTGAAATGGAGGCTGACTTCCGTCGACTGGAGAAGTTCCTTACGAGGTCTCTCGAAGCGCGGTTTAGGGATTCTCTTGAGCCCACGGCCCCAGGGTTTGGGCTCGCCGATCTCATTAACGCTCGCTGGGATAAAGTATCTCGCATCAAGCTTTATCTGCTCACGAACAAGAAGCTTAGCATGCGAGTCGAAGGCAAGAAGGCCTCCTCTATAGACGACCGCGAAATCATATATAACATTTGGGACATTACTAGATTAGGGAACCTCGCTTCATCCGGGCGTGAGCGCGAGCGTCTTATCATTAACTTCAAGGAACTGCCAGGAGGTGCTTTGAGGGCGCTGCTTGCGAGCAAGCCCGATGACAAGAACCAGGTTTACCTTGCAGCTGTCCCCGGCTTGGACTTGGCGCATATCTATGATCGTTGGGGTACGAGGCTCCTCGAGCAGAACGTTCGCGTGTTTCTTCAGGCTCGGAGCAACGTGAACAAAGGGATTAGACGCACGTTGGAGAACGAGGCTGAGCTGTTCTTCTCCTTCAATAACGGTATAACCGCAACGGCCGAGGCAATAACGACGGAAGTTCGAGACGGCGGGCTTGTAATTACGAATCTTGAGAATCTGCAGATCGTAAACGGCGGCCAGACGACGGCGTCCGTTTACGCTGCCTTCAAATCTAAGCAGGATTTAAGCAGAGTCTATGTTCAGATGAAACTCAGCATCGTCAGCCCCGAGGCCGCCAAGGAGTTGGTGCCACGCATATCTGAGTATGCTAATAGCCAAAACAAGGTTTCGGCAGCGGACTTCTTTGCCAATCATCCATATCACGTGCGCATCGAGGAATTTTCGCGGCGCATATTGGCTCCCGCAAAGGACGACAGCTTTGATCTTACTAAATGGTTCTATGAACGCGCGCGCGGATCGTATAAGGACGCTCAGGTTTATCTTACTCCCGCCGCAAAGCGAAAATTTGCGAAGGAGTATCCGAAATCACAAGCCTTTACAAAAACCGACCTTGCGAAATACCTCATGGTTTGGACGGACAAGGCCTACGTGGTCAACCGCGGCGCGCAGAAGAACTTTTCTGAGTTCGCCAAATTTATCGCTGATGCTTGGGAAAAGAATGATCGGCAATTCAGCGAGGTCTACTTTAAATGCCTGATTGCCAAGAAGATCATCTTTGATCTCGCAGGGAAGGTTGTGCAGTCCCGTGATTGGTACGAGGCAGGTAGTTATCGATCTCAACACGTTGTCCTCGCGGTTGGCGCTTTAGCTAATGCCGCCAGATCGCTTGGCAAATCGGTCGATTTCTTATCCATCTGGAATCGACAGGTCGTGACGCCGGCGTTCGAGAGGGCGCTTGGGCAAGCAGCAGATGTCGCACATGAGGTACTGATGCGGCCAGGCGAAGGCTATCGAAACATTTCTGAATGGGCGAAGCAGTCTTGGTGTTGGAATGCTGTCAAGCGGAAGGTTGTTGCGTGGGACGAAGGCTGGATCTCTGAGCTCATTAGCATTGAAGAAGAGGAGGAGATCAAGAACCAAGGTGCCAAGGAACAAAAAGAGCTAAACGGCATCGAGGCCCAATCAGTTGTCGTTGAAGCTGGCGCCCAATTCTGGCAAAACGTTTTGAACTGGTGCATAAAGGAAGGAGAGGCTACAGATAGGGAACGCGGCATTCTTCAATATGCCGGTTCAATGCCTAACAAGCTTCCCTCAGATAAACAATCAATTATCCTCATCAATCTAATGGCAAGGCTTCGGAAGGGCGGGTGTCCTTATCGTCTGAAGGCGCACCGTCGCAGTTCGAAGACGTAAGAGAATCGCAAAATCCTTCGGCCTTTACATCGAGGAGCTTTGCAACGATTTTTCCGACTTGCTGCGCAAGTAAAGGTGGGACAGCATTCCCGACTTGGATAAATTGCGATGTGCGGTTTCCTTCGAACAAGTAATCGTCTGGGAAGGTTTGCAACCGCGCGGCCTCTCGCACGGTCAGGCTTCTGCACTGCGCAGGGTCAGGATGGATGTAGTAATGGCCGTCTTTGGCTATATGCGAGGTGATCGTTGTCGAGGGTCTGTCCCAGAGCTGAACACGGAAGCGGTCGTCAAACTTGATTTCCTCTCCATCTTTTGCTTCGAGAACGTTTTTGTGATTCGGGTACAGATAACGTGGAAATTCCGATATTCGCGCGGGTGCTTCGTTTTTTTCGGCATATGCGGCGCAGAACACGTAACGATCAAGATCTGATGCTAAATGCGAACGAGACTCATGGTTTGAGAGCACGGTATGGACACCCATGCGTCCCCTGTACCATTCTTCATAGCGACCCTTTTCGCCGTTTACCTTGTTTTTAGCCATTGATTGCAATGGGTGCTGATGACGGACCCTATACAGCACGTCTTCAATGTCCTTGCCTTCTTCAGTCTCCAGCAGCTTATCAATTGCTTCGTTCAAGTACCGGCTCCAATTCATCTCCCTCCAGCCTTTGTTGCGCTCTGAAAACCCGCTGCGAATACTTGGGATGCCTGCAAGCGTTTCCCGCACCGTCATCGCTTTCGATGGGTTAAGGATGCCTGATTCTTTTTTGCAACCCTTTTTTACACCAAGCAGAATCACTCGATGTCTCATCTGGGGAATGCCATATCGTTCAGCTTCGACAACGTAATAGCGCGGGTCAATTGCCTCCTTTTTGACTAGTGATCTAATCTCGTATCCCGCTTCGCGCATGTCGGCGCAAATGCGATCAAAAACGCCTTCGCCTTTACGCCTCGCTGAGAGCAAGCCTTTGACGTTTTCCATTACAAAAACCGTCGGTTTTAACTCTTTTATAAAAGCTAAATAGCATTTATAAAGTGTTTGCTTGGGGTCTTTTTCGAGGCCTTCTTTGTCGTGAGCCCTGCGGGACCGGCCGACTAAAGAATATGCTTGGCATGGGGGACCGCCGATAAGTACCCACTGACCACCTTCGCAAACGCCATATTCTTCCAACCGATCTTTCCCTTTTCTGACCAACGTGTCGTCACCGTCTTCAAGTGTTGCACAAACAGCTTCATATTCCGCTGACTCCCATTCTTCCGAATACTTAGCTTTTAGCTGCTCAAGGCATATCTCATCATGAGTCTTCATGTATTGAAGATAAGCACGAGGGATACGGTTGCCATTTGATGCATATATCTTACGAAAGAACGAGCGGAGGCGCAGCGTCATATGTGCTTGCTCGTCCTTTTCGATTGATATGATTGTCTGAAATACGGGAGAGCCGTTTTCATCTTTGAGAGACGAGAATCCTTCACCCAAGCCACCTGGTCCTGCAAACAGGTCAATGACAGGTATCATTCTCGTGCTCCCTCCCTAGGTCGTATCGGCTTGCACCCAGGGTACCAATATTGAATTATGCAGTCTAGGGCTGCTTCTATGGCAGGTACAAACAATCTTTCAATTTACTTAAATGCAACTCGGATTTCAATGCTCCGATTGGTAATCCAACTACATTTGCACGAGTAAAGACGTACCCGATGAAATCAATGACGGTCAAGTGGTCACGCAGGGTGCGAAGAGCGCAGCGCATCAAGGCCGGCAGTAGGGAAACCGCAGAGCACGGCAGGGAGTGACCGGAAGCATGGGCGAATGAGGCCCCAACTGCGAGAAACGGATCGCCGAGCGCGGTGTCCACATCGCAGAGTTCGAGGGCCAAGTGGCCAAAGCTGCAATGAGCGTCGAGACGGTCGAGCAGCTGCGCGACGAGAGTGCTGAGCTTAAAGCCCAAGGAGAGGGTGCGAACGGTCGACTTCAAGCAGTAGTCGCAAGCGTGCGCAACATGAAGGTGACATGAGCTTCTCGACGACTCGAATGGAAAGTTGAAGGAGGCCGAGCCCGGCTCTTCAAGTCCGTCAGCAATGCCGACAAGGGAGGCGCAGCGGTATGGGAAACACCACAACGGCAGCAGACACGCTGCATCTGGAAGGGACACCCCCCCCTGGTCTTCTTATCATTTGCGAGAAGGCGTGAGCGCACCTCCGGGAGTCCATGAAAGAAAAATCTCGAAAGAGCGCTTTCTTGGGTGAAAAGTGGTGTGCAAAAATGTCAATATACGAATTCCGATCTGCAAAAATGCTGCGTTTTAGAAAAGAGTGATTTAAGCTGTTTAGGCCAAACTACTCCCACTCGATCGTCGCCGGCGGTTTGCTCGTGATGTCGTAGACCACGCGGTTGACTCCCGCCACCTCGTTCACGATCCTGCTGGAGATCGCGTCCAGCAGCGTATGCGGCAGCTTTGCCCAGTCGGCGGTCATGGCGTCGCTTGACTCCACGGCGCGGACGACGATGGGGTAGCCGTACGTCCGCTCGTCGCCCATGACGCCTACGCTCTTGACGTCGGGGAGTACGGCGAAGTACTGCCATACGCTGCGCTCGCTGTTTCGCTCGCCGGTCTCCTCGAACACGCGGGCGTTGTAGGCGTCCAGCTCCTCGCGGACGATGGCGTCGGCGTTCTTCAAAATCTCCAGCTTCTCGCGCGTCACCGTGCCGATGATGCGGATGGCCAAAC
>OGYI01002668.1_pt1 | contig 12772 bp, 13 predicted proteins | sample 1576521 | NCBI WGS metagenome assembly OGYI01 (sample SAMEA3541484, study PRJEB24748) | human gut metagenome | biome: human gut; feature: human-associated habitat; material: faeces | place: China | collected 2012
CACAAAAAGTCAGGCGCTTAAGTCAGACGTCAAAAAGGAGCTGCCGCAGCAGCTCCCATATTTATCTGTAACAGTTACATTTATCTTATATAAATCCTGTCCCGCGAAAGGCTGGATGCCGTCCTACACCAGATGGAGGGGAATATCCTTCTCAGCGATGAGCTCCTGCCATTCCCGGCTCAGCCCGTCATCCGTGACGATTTCATCAATCTCTTCCAGTTCAGCAAAATATCCCGGCTTTACCTGACCGAATTTGCTGCTGTCCGCCACCAGTATCTTCTGCAGGGATGATTCCAGGGCCGCCTTTTTTGTAACCACCTCATAATTATGCGCGCAGGTCATGCCCAGCTTTTCATGGACACCGGAGGCAGAAACAAACATCTTGCTGGCCCTTGTCCTCCGTATAAGCCCGATTCCCTCAACGCTCTCAAACATCAGATCGTTCCTGTGAAAATATCCGCCCGCAAATATCAAAGAGAGCTTCTCATTCCCCTGAAGCTGGGACAGGATATGGTAATTATAACAGAGCACCGTGAGCTGCATGTGTTCCGGTATATATTTGGACAATACGCCTGTGGTGGTTCCCGAATCCAGAATCAGGATATCCCCCTCCTCAATCATCCCCGCCGCAAACCGGGCGATTCTGTCCTTTTTATCGTAATTGCGGATCTGCTCCGAAGAGTACAGATATTCGTCGTGTTCCCGCGCTGCCGGCTCAGAAGCCTTATTTTCGTAAAACAGACGGTTTTCTTTGAGATAATCAATATCACGGCGGATGGTCATTTCCGAGACCTGAAAGCGGTCTGCCAGCTCCTTAATTGATAATACGGGCGATTCCTTCAGTGTATCCAAAAGCGCGTAAATCCTGAGATCCCTTTTTCCCATAAGTTCTGTTTCCCCTCCTGTCGCAATCCTGCTGCGGCCCATGGGTGCACAGCGTTACGAATCTGACTGTAAAATATTATAATTGTATTTTCAGAAAATGTCCAGATGTTCCTGGCCGTGCTAAAATGTTATATATTGTTTGTAAAATGTTACATCTGCATTTAATTTAACATTTTTTGATAATTTATCTTGATTTTCGTATTCTAAAATGTTAATATATGCTCGTAGTAACACTAATTAACATTTTTACCAATATGGAGGCCAAAATATGAGAACAATTGTAATTGGGTGCGACAATGCTGCTGTACATTTAAAAAATGAACTCATGGGATTCATGGAGAAAAAGGGATATACTGTGGAGAATATGGGATGCGACAGCACTGAGGATTCTACCTATTATCCCTATGTGGCAGAGAAGGTGTGCCAGGAAATCATAAACAGCGGTTATCAGAAGCACGGTGTGCTGATCTGCGGCACAGGGTTGGGCATGGCCATGACTGCCAACAAATTCAAGGGCATCCGCGCCGGCGTCTGCCATGACATCTTCTCGGCGGAGCGCCTAAAGCTGAGCAATGACGGCAATGTGATCTGTATGGGCGAGCGGGTGATTGGAGCCGAGCTGGCAAAGCGGATTCTGGAAAAATGGCTGGAGCTGGATTTCGTAGACTGCGCTTCCACATCCAAGGTGGAGGCCATCAAAGAAATTGAAGGCGAAAATCTCAAATAGCGGAGGCGGCTTGATGAAAAAACTGAATCGGTTATATCTTGGCACAAACACAAAGATGTACAAAACCATTGCGGAAACAACTTCATTTCTGACACAGCTCCGCCGACTGACAGAGGACCTGGCAGACAGCCCTCTTACCCTGTTTGTCATCCCTTCTTTTACCTCCCTGGAGTCCGCTAACAGGATTACGTCCAGATCCCACATACGACTGGGGGCCCAGAACATGTGCTGGGAGGACCAGGGACAGTTCACCGGCGAAATCTCGCCTGTCATGCTTAAGGAAGTGGGGGTAAGCGTAGTGGAAATCGGCCACTCGGAACGACGCCACGTTTTCAGGGAGAATGACTTTGACCAGGAAAAAAAGACAGCAAAGGCAGCCCAGTCCGGTTTCACTCCTCTGCTGTGTATAGGAGAGACCCTGACCCAGAGGGAATACGGCCTAAGCGGGGAGACCCTGAGCACCCAGTTAAAGGTGGGGCTTCATTCCATCACCACAGAACAGGCGGAGCAACTCTGGATTGCCTACGAACCCGTGTGGGCCATCGGTGTGAACGGCATCCCCGCGGACAGTGATTATGTGGCTGAGCGCCATGCAGGCATACGGCGGATTCTGTGCGCACGCTTTGGCGAGGAACAGGGAAGCCGCATCCCCATTCTTTACGGCGGCAGCGTGAATCCCCAAAACGCTCAGGAGCTGATTGCGCTACCGGATGTAGACGGCCTCTTTATTGGACGCAGTGCCTGGGACGCCTCTCAGTTCAACCGCATCATACGCCAGGTCATGCCTTTATACATGAATAAATAGCAGGAGGGAAATCATCAATGCACAATCTGCTTGTGGCCCAGTCCGGCGGCCCCACATCCGCAATCAACGCCACCCTGTCCGGAGTCATCACAGAAGCCATGATTCAGGGCGGTATTGACCGGATATATGGGGGACTCAACGGCATTGAAGGCATTTTACAGGAAAAAATAATAGATTTGCTGGATCATATCAATAACACAATGGACCTGGACAAACTGGCCCAAACCCCTGCCGCCGCCCTGGGTTCCTGCCGCTTCAAGCTGGCCGGGCCGGAAGAGGATACTGCCCAGTACCGGGTTCTGATTGATATTTTCCGTAAATATGATATCTCCTATTTCATATACATAGGCGGGAATGACTCCATGGACACAGTGGATAAGCTGGCCAGGTACTGCCGTTCCCAACAGATTGAGGATATAAAAATCATCGGCGCGCCAAAGACCATTGACAATGACCTGATGGAAATCGACCACTGCCCTGGTTTTGCCTCAGCGGCCAAGTATATTGCCACCACCTTCGCAGAACTGGAGAGGGATGTGGCTGTGTATGATTCCTTCGGAGTTACCATTGTGGAAATCATGGGACGCAACGCCGGCTGGCTCACCGCAGCCTCGTCCCTTTCCAGGGTAAACGGCAACCGCGGGCCTGATTTTATTTACCTCTGCGAAGTGCCCTTTTCCATCAGCCGGTTTCTGGACGACATACGAAGCCGCCAGTCTGAAAACAGGAATCTGCTGATTGCTGTCAGCGAGGGCATCCGGGATGAAAATGGGAACTATCTGTCTGAACAGACTCCCGGCAACCGTCCCGACCGGTTCGGCCACAGGGATATTGCAGGAACCGGAGGCGTCCTGGCCCAGATTGTCCGAAATGAGCTGGGATGCAAGACACGCTCCCTGGAGCTCAATCTCATGCAGCGCTGCGCCGCCCATCTGGCCAGCCGCACAGATTTAAACGAATCACGGCTTCTGGGCACAAAGGCAGTTCAGTGTGCAGTTCAGGGACAGACCGGAAAAATGGCAACCCTGCTGCGCCTGCCCTCAAAGGACCGTTACCGGATTCAGTTTGCCGCCGCGGACGGGTCTCTGGTGGCCAACCGCGAAAAGACAGTCCCCCGCCAGTGGATTAACCGGGAAGGCAACGGCATTACCCGGGAAATGACGGATTACCTGACGCCCCTTATGGAGGGAGAGGTACCGGTGCTGTACCGGAACCGCTTTCCTGAATATTTCACCATATCCCTTGAATAAGAGCCAGGAGCACATATATAAAGCCAGGGACACTTATATAAAGCCAGGGATACATATATAAAGCCAGGGATACATATTAAGGAGAACCGCGTTGGCAGTTCTCCTTATCCCATCCTACAGAAATTCAATCTGTTCTTCCCTGTCCACAGGTATCTTGAAGCCGGAAACCAGTTCATCATAACATTCTTCACACAAATCAAAATGATGGACCTGTCCGTCCTTCTCAGAAAAATAATCCCATGCATGGTCAATACTGATACATCCCTCCCGGATGATTCCATGCTGCACCACCAGCTTTTTTCCGCAGCAATTGCACATTATTGTTTCCAGCTGTCCATTTTTATTGTACCTTTTCATATGAACCCTCGCCTTTCTCTGTCATCGTATCCTTTCATTCATTCCCTTATCTTCCCCTTAAAGAAAAAAGGAGAGGAATGTCCGGTTCCTCTCCATTATATACATAAAATATTCACATTTTAAGTGGTAATTCTTTCATATTGCCCGGTTCCACATGATGATGGCATCCTCGGCCGGATTATGGTAATATCCTTTCCTCACAGCCTCCTGCCTGAAACCATAGGAATCATACAGGTTTCTGGCTCCCAGGTTGCTCTCCCGGACCTCCAGGGCAATGGCCCGGACCCCTCTGGCCCTGGCAAAAGTCACCATGGCATCCATGAGTTTCCGTGCGATTCCCTGACGTCTGTAATGGGGATATACCCCAATCCGCTGTATCTCCCCCTCGTCTGCCAGAATCCGCAGAACCGCATATCCAAGTATGGTTCCGTGGTCAGCATAGACAAAATACGTATCCAGCCTGCTGTCCAGGCCCATGCGTATCAGATTCTCAGACCAGCTCTCCGAAAAGCATACCTGCTCCAAATCCGCCACCTGCTCAATGTCCTGGCCCGTCATGGGGCGAACCCCGCGAATCAGCTCCATTTCCCTGCTCCTTTCTGTTTCCGCAGCAGCCCATGCCTTGAATCAGACCATGTATCAGTTCCTTGTGTCTGCTGCCCTTAATAATCTCCCGGAAGCTTTGCGGCCGCTCCCAGGGCAGACTGCTCCGCCTCTCTCTGGCGTTCAGCCTGGGGCTTTCTCAGATAATCCGGCGTAAACTGCGCCGCCGTCACCACCCGGACGCCCGGGCAGCCCTCTGCATCCAAAAGCGCGTTCATCCCCAGGGCAGCCACGGAGGCAGCCCTCTGCCGGTTCATCTGAGCCGGTGCAAAGGCATGGGGCACGGTGAGCATTTCCCTGATAATATCCTCATATACAGGCACACCGTCTCCCAGGAATATGACTCCTTCTCCCCTGTCATTTAAAAGCTGGGCCAGCTTACCGGCATCCATGGCCGTCTGCTCCATCTGAGTTTCCATCTCCGGGTTCATCCGATACAGGCCGGTGTAGACCTGCCTGCGCCTGGCGTCCATGATCGGGCAGACCAGCGCTTTCGCCCCCCATAGATTGTAGGCCAGGGCGTCCACCGTCGGCACATGAATCAAGGGCTTTTCCAGAGCCAGCCCCAGCCCCTTGGCCGTTGCTGCGCCGATGCGAAGGCCTGTAAAAGAGCCAGGCCCACCAGCTACCGCGATAGCGTCAATGGTATTCAAATCCAGCTCCAGCATCCGCGCCACCTCATCAATCATAGGCAGCAGGGTCTGGGAGTGGGTCTTCTTAAAATCCACCGTATACTCCGCCGTCAATATATCGTCCGTCACCAGGGCAACGCTTGCCACCAGGGCGGAACTCTCAATTCCAAGTATTCTCATCTCTGCCAACCTTCCGTTTCCGAATCTGACCCCGGAAGCTCCAATCCTACGACTTCAATGCGCCGGTAGTCGAACCCCCGCTCCAGGTCTTTTTCAATGGTGATACGCACAGCGTCCTCCGGCAGCAGATCCTCAATCCGTGAGGACCATTCCACCAGGCAGACTCCCTCCCCGTAGAAGCAGTCTTCCCAGCCAATCTCATCCATTTCGCTGATATCGCCGATGCGGTACACGTCAAAATGCCACAAAGGCATTCTCCCCTCATCATACTGCTGTACAATGGTAAAGGTAGGGCTGCCCACCGGTTCTTCAATGCCAAGTCCCTGGGCAAATCCCTGGGTAAATACGGTTTTCCCCACCCCCAGGTCCCCGTCCAGGCAGTAGACCTGGCCGGCCCTGGCCGCTTCTCCCAGCCGTTTTCCCAGGTTAAAGGTATCTTCCCAGGAATTTGATTCATAAACCATCTATTTCAACCCCTTCATCGTCAGAGAAATCCGCTTTTTATCCAAATCCACCGCCAGAACCTTCACATCCACCACATCGCCTACGCTGACCGCTTCCAGCGGGTGTTTAATATACCGGTCCGTCATCTGGGAAATGTGTACCAGACCGGAAATATCATCGCCAAGGTCGATAAATGCACCATAAGGCATCAGAGATTCTACTTTACCGGTAAGAACAACACCAGCTTCGATTGCGTTGATACGCTGTTCTTTTTCTGCACGCTTTTTGTCGTAAAGGACTTCTTTTGCAGATAATACAAGACGGTTCTTCTCAGGATCGGCTGTGATAACCTTTGCTTCTACCGTTTTTCCGAGGTATGGGTTTGTATCTTCTACATAACCGATCTCAAGATGGGAAGCAGGGATGAATCCGCGAAGTCCATCTACATAAACGATAACTCCTTTATTCACGATACCGCCGATTTTTAAGGAGAGAACAGTGCCATCTTCTAAATACTGCTGAACTTTATCCCAGGCATTAAATCCAGTTTCTTCTTCAGGAGCCTCGCCTTCATTCTCTACAACGTTGAGAGTTTTCAGGGACTCATCAATTTCTTTTTCAAAATCTGCCATTGATTCACTCATGATAATATCCTCTTTTCTTAAAAATAAATTACTAATCAGTTAGTTTCTTAAAAAGTATTATAACATAAGTTTGAAGTCTTTGACAAAGAAAATAGATTCGATATATAATTATACATTAGATGTGCCCCAACCGGTGCTACAGGGGGCTTAAGAATTCCGGGACATTCTTGGATTAGAAGAAAGAGAATTTTAAAAAATATGTTAAAGGTAAAAATAAAAACAGGGAATAGAGGGTGAAAAAGTGGATAAAAAGTTAACGATTAATGATATAGCAAAAATGTCCGGGGTGGCGAAAAGTACGGTGTCGAGATATTTAAACGGTGGAAGTGTCAGACCGTCTACGGGACAGAAGATAAAGAAGATTATTGAAGAAAATAATTATGAGCCTAATGTTTTTGCAAGGTTGAAGGCAAAGGAAAGCCGGGTAATTGGGCTGACAGTTCCAGGTTTTGATTCCGTAACAACACCAAGACTTGTGGAAGTAATCGTGGAATATCTTAAGAAGAATGATTATACGCCTCTTATTATGCATACGGGAAATAAAATAGCAGAGGAAATCAGAAGTATTGAGCGATTAAAAAATATGAATGTAGATGGGATTATGGTTCTTGCGACTGGCAGTACGAAGGAATATGAGGAAGTTGTAGAAAAACTGCAGATTCCTATTTTGTTTCTTGGACAACGTTTTCCGGGAGCGAATTCGATTATAAATGATGATTATAATGCTGGATATAAAATTGGAGAATATATTGGAAAAAGAGATTTTGAAGAAGTTTATCTGTTATGGGTTTCTAAAGAGGATCCGGCAGTAGGAGGCGAACGCCAAAGAGGTGTGATTGATGGACTTTTTTCCTGTGGAAAGGAACCAACAGAAGTGATCGAGACAAGCTTTTTTTATGAAGATGCGGTCCATAATGTAGAGAAACTTACAGAAAAATTAAAGAAACCGGCTGCTCTTATCTGTGCGACGGACAGAATTGCACAGGGAGCTTATAAAGTTTTATATGAAAAAGAGATTGCAATACCGGATGAGGTCTCTGTTGTTGGATTTGGTGATTACGAAACTGGAGAATTAATGCGGCCACCGTTAACTACAGTGAAGTTTGACTGGAGAAATTGGGGGGAAAGCAGTGCAGAAACAATGCTTCAGATGATACAGCAAAAGCCGGTTAGTACGATACAGGTTAATCCCTATGAATTTATTGAACGAAAGAGTGTGAGATGAAGTTTTCCTTTGCTGTAGGCAAGGGAGAAACTTTCACAGAATAAATAAATCTATAAATAAATGATCTATAAATGAAAAATCTATATTTGTGACTTTAGTTACAGCAGGTTGAGTGTTTGCTTAGGTGTTTGCATCAAACCATTGTTTCGAGGGCACAAATATAGATTATTTTATTTTTGGAAGGTTGATTTTAGTTAGGAAAATAAAATCAACCTTCATATTGGAAAGAGTTTATTAGAAATCGAAAAAAAAGATTGTGCATATTGAACAAAATTTAAAGTGATTTTTTTTGGTACCGGTTCCGAAAATAAAAAAATAGATAATTTAATGTTGACATGAAAGATTAAGGTGATATAATGAAACACGAAAACAGAACCGGTTCCAAAATAAAAATGAGGAGAGTAAAAATGATAAATAGGAATGAATATCTGGAAATATCAAAACAGATAGTTGCGTGTATTGGCGGAATGGAAAATATTCAGGGAACAGCACATTGCGCGACAAGACTTCGCATTGTGTTACAGGATAACAGCCTTGCGAATATTGAAAAATTAGAAGAGATTCATAAAGTAAAAGGTGCATTTATTGCAGGAAATCAGCTCCAGTTGATTTTTGGAGCAGGTGTTGTAAATGATGTGTATGATGTTTTTGCAGAGTACACGCATACGCAGAATATGTCATTAGGTGATCTGAAGGAGCAGAGTAATAAGAAACAGAATCCGGTACAGGCAGTTATTAAGTCACTTTCTGATGTATTTATTGGAATTATGCCGGCACTTCTTGCCGCAGCCCTTCTTATGGGAATTACAAGTGTTTTAGGTGGAATGGAAGTTGTAAAGACACATGATACCTTATATGCGATTAACCGATTAGTCAGTATTGCAGCGACTGGTATTTTTGCAATCCTGCCAATGGCAGTCTGCTATTCTGCTGTAAAGAGATTTGGTGGTAATCCTGTTCTTGGTATGGTAGTAGGAGCAATTATGCTTGATTCTTCCCTTGCAAATGCTTATCAGGCAGCGCAGGGAGCTGTTGATCCGGAAATCATCCGTTTATTTGGATTAAAGATTGAAATGGTAGGTTTCCAGGGTGGAATTATTATCGCACTCATGATGGGATGGGTAGTAGCAAAACTTGATAATTTCTTTAATCGTAAGATTCCTGATGTTGTAAAGTTATTAGTTGCACCAATGCTTACCGTATTTATTTCAACCGTTTTATTATTTACGATCGTAGGTCCTGTAGGAAGAATTCTTTCTAATGGAATCACAGATGGTCTTGTATGGAGTACAAATCATCTTGGCGCATTTGGTTATGCATTATTTGCCGGAATTCAGCAGATTGTCGTTATCACAGGACTTCATCATATTATTGGAGCGGTAGAGGCACAGCTTATCGCTGCTACAGGAACAAACTTCTTAAATCCATTGATGTCAGTTGCGCTTATGGGACAGGGTGGTGCTGTTCTGGGCTATCTTGTATTAAACTGGAAGAATGTTAAGGCAAGAGAAATTTGTATTCCAAGTTTTGCTTCCACATTATTTGGTATCAGTGAGCCAGCAATCTTTGGTGTAAACCTTCGTTATCGTTTCCCTCTGATTGGAGGATGTATCGGTGGAGCTGCTGCTGGTGCATATGTATATTTCTCAAAATTAACTGCACTTGGTTTCGGTACGACAGCACTTCCGGGAATGGCAATCGCAAACCCTGCAAATCATGGATACATTAATTATATCGTTGCACATGTTATTGCACTTGCTATCGGGTTTGTTGCTACAGCGATAATCGGAAAAATGTGGACAACAGTGAATAAGGCAGAAACTATTGAGGAAGAAACAAACAGCACAGACGACGGAAAAAAAGCAGAAGCAAAAGATGTTGTGGAAAGTATTTTCTATGCACCGGCAGAAGGTGAAGTAAAGCCTATTTCAGAATCTTCTGACCAGACATTTTCTAAAAAAATCTTAGGCGATGGTGTAGTTGTTTTTCCGGAAAATGGATTTGTGATGTCACCTTGTAATGCAAAGGTAAAACTCGTATATCCTACAGGTCATGCCGTAGGACTTGAGACAGAAGATGGAACAGTAATTCTTATTCATTGCGGAATTGATACCGTAAATATGAAGGGAGAAGGCTTTGAAGTACTTGTAAAAGAAGGTCAGCAGGTGGCAGCAGGCGATATACTTGTGAAGTTTGATAAAGAATTGGTAGAATCCAAAGGATATTCTTCCGAAATTCTAGTAGTCTTTACAGAAGTTCCGACAGGAAATGTGCTTAAAATTAACGAGCAGATTCCGGCAGACAGAGTCATTGCTGAAATTGAAAAATAAATGAGTCAGATGTGAGAGGACTCCCATATCTGATATAGCCTCAGGCAGGATTGCATGACGCACATCTCACAGCAAGAATGCCGAGGTATTCTTGAAAGAAACAGATAGGTGAATGAATGAATAAAGAGATATATTTAGAAGAATATCCCAAACATAAAAATATGCGGGAAAATGTAAAACGTGATAAGAACCGATTGCATTTTCACATGATGCCGCCGACAGGCTGGATGAATGACCCGAATGGACTGTGTCAGTTTCATGGAATAAATCATATTTATTTTCAATACACCCCGTTTCTTGCAGGCTGGGGAACGAAGCTTTGGGGACACTATACAACGCAGGACTGGATTCATTACGAGGAGGAGGAACCATTCCTCTTCCCAGATACTAAATGGGACAGGGATGGCGTATACAGTGGTTCTGCCATTGTAAAAGAAGATGGGATTCACTTCTTTTATACGGGAAATGTAAAGCTTCACGATAAAGAATATGATTATATCATGAATGGAAGAGAGCAGAATACGATGCATCTTTTCAGCCCGGATGGAAAAAATATCACATATAAGGAAATGGTAATGACAAACGATGATTATCCTTCCAATATGTCAAAGCATGTAAGAGATCCAAAAGTCTACGAAAAAGACGGAACGTACTACATGATTCAGGGCGGACGAGATGAAAAAGACAGAGGCTGTGCGCTTCTTTTCCAGTCAACAGATTTAAAAAACTGGAAGTGGTATGATACCATTTATCCGGAAAAAACATTTGGTTATATGTGGGAATGTCCAGACCTGTTTGAAATCGATGGACAGCAGATCATGACCTGCTGCCCACAGGGAGTAGAGCAGAAAGGATATGATTATCAAAATGTGTACCAATGTGGATATTTTCCGGTGAACTTTGACTTAGTAAATAAAAAATATGAGTTCGGAACATTTGTTGAATTTGATAAAGGATTTGACATTTATGCGACACAGACATTTCAAGATGAACAGGGCAGACGTATTTTAATTGGATGGATGGGAATTCCGGATGCAGAATATGACAATGATGCTACCGTTTCCTATGACTGGATTCATGCTCTCACTATGCCAAGAGAACTTTCTTTTAAAGACGGAAAGTTGCTGCAGAAGCCATTAAAAGAAATGCAGGAACTACGTAAAAATGAATTCCATTGTGCGCTGTCGGAATTTACGCAGTGGGAGCCGGAAGATAGCTGCTTTGAGCTTCATATAGATTTTGAAGAAAAAGCAGAGAAAGTGGAAAAAGTAGAAATAGTAGAAATAATAGAAAAAGAACGTGGGCAGCAAAGTCGCTCGATGAAGCTGCAGCTTCGAGAAGATGTTATTCTATCTCTGGAAGAAGGAATTCTCCGTTTAAATATGGGCAAAAGTGGACGGGGAAGAAAAGAGAGAGCTGCGAAGGTGGAGAAGTTGAGAAATCTCACAATCTTCTCAGATACTTCTGCAATAGAAATTTTTATTAACGATGGAGAAACAGTTATGACAACTCGTGTTTATAGCGAGAATTTAAAACAGAAAGTTACTTTCCTCTCAAAAGAAAATACGGGAAGTGTAACAGGATATGAGCTGGGAAGTTTTATTGTTCACCATCACGAAGAAGTATAGTATCTAGACAGTATTGGAAGGAAAGGTAAAAAGAAAGATGGAAGAAAATAAGAAAACGATAGATGTGACGGCGTTAGGAGAACTGCTTGTAGACTTTACTATGAATGGGCAGAGCGAACAGGGCAATCCGTTATTTGAAGCCTGTCCGGGCGGTGCACCATGTAATGTACTTGCATTTCTTCAGAAAATGGAGAAAAAAACAGCATTCATCGGAAAAGTAGGAAATGATCAGTTCGGAAAAATGTTAAAAGAAACGATCGAAGAAGCCGGAATTCATGCTTCCAATCTCATATTTGATAATCAGGTAAATACTACCTTAGCATTTGTACATACTTTTAAAAATGGGGACAGAGACTTTTCTTTTTATCGAAATCCTGGAGCTGACATGATGCTTACAGCCGCAGAAGTAAACGAAGAAACAATAAAACAATCAAAAATATTCCATTTTGGCACGTTATCAATGACGGCAGAAGGCGTGCGGGAAGCTACCAAAAAGGCAGTAAAAACAGCAAAAGAAAATGGCTGTCTTATCTCCTTTGACCCCAACCTTCGCCCACCATTATGGGAGTCATTAGAACTTGCCAGAACGCAGATGGAATATGGATTTGCCAACTGCGATATTTTAAAAATATCCGACAACGAAATTCAATTTGTCTCTGGCAAAGAAGATTACGATGAAGGAATACAGTACCTGATGGATAAATATAATATTCCGCTCATACTCCTTACAATGGGAGCAGACGGAAGCCGGGCTTACTATAAAGGGCAAAAAGTAGAGCAGGCTGGATTTGAAGTTGATACCATAGAAACAACAGGTGCCGGAGATACTTTCTGCGGCAGTGCATTAAACTATATCTTAGAACATGACTTACAAAACCTCTCCGAAACAGAACTTGCAGAAATGTTAAAGATCAGTAATGCTGCTGCCGCACTTGTAACAACAAAAAAAGGAGCATTAAAATCAATGCCGGAAAAAGAGGAAATTAACTATTTGATTCATTAGAGGAAAACAGACGAAAAAAGAAATACTACCATATCCCATCTGCTCTGTAGTCGCTGTGT
>OGYI01002669.1_pt1 | contig 12763 bp, 10 predicted proteins | sample 1576521 | NCBI WGS metagenome assembly OGYI01 (sample SAMEA3541484, study PRJEB24748) | human gut metagenome | biome: human gut; feature: human-associated habitat; material: faeces | place: China | collected 2012
CGCGGGTGCCGTGATGCACGGGGCTGCCGATCTCGTCGTCGTGCGTGGCTGCCGACCCGATGACGAAGGCGTTGGCCATGCCTCGGCGCGAGACGAGATCCTTCATCACGAACTCAGCCATGGTTGAACGGCATATGTTGCCGTGGCACACGAATAGGATGCGATGCGGCGCGCTCATCGGCTCTCCCCCTCCTCGGGTTCGAGGACTTCGAGGTAGCGTTCGTACAGCTCGGGCACGGCGCGCTTCAGACTGACCGGCTTGAACGTTTCAGCATCAACGAGGCAATGGGTGCTCCGTCCCGTGCAGCAGGGCTTCTCGATGTCGAGATCCTGGCCTTCCCGGAACACCTCGTAGGCGTATACGGTCTTCGTCGGGCGCGAGGACACTACGCGCGTGCGCACGACGGCCGTGTCGCCGTAACGCAAAGGCGCGCCGTAGTCGCATTCGAAATGCGTGACGGGCGACAGGTAGCCCGCCTGCTCGATATGGTCGTACGGAAACCCGATAGCCTCGAGGAACCGCGTGCGCGCATCCTCGAAGTACAGCAGATAGTTGGCATGGTAGACGATGCCCATCATGTCGGTCTCCGCATAGCGTATGGTGATTGGCGTGCAAACCCGCATGGCTTCGCTGTCCGTCCTTTGCAATCGGCTACAATGTTCGCATGAGGAATATCGTAACGTATATGGCCGAAGAGCAGCGCACCTTCGCGGAATCACCGTTTAACCCCGTCGACTCGCTTGTGTTCGCGACGCTCGCGTACTTCAACTACGAGGTGGCGCCCGGCGTCGACCTCGCTTCCCCCGACGGCGTCCTGCTGCACGACGTGGTGATGCTGTCCGATTGGGAAGCGCTCACCGCGCACAGCTGGATGGAGGACGCGAAGGACACCGAGGCGTTTCTGCACGTCCTGTCGGCAAGCCGCCGCATGCGCGACGTGCGCGCCTCGTTCTATGCCAACGAGCGATCGGAGATCGTGGAAAAGCAATTCTCCGCCGTCACGCTGACGTTCCCCGCCGCCGACGGCGAGGTCGCCTACCTCGCGTATCGCGGCACCGACGGCAGTTTCGCCGGTTGGAAGGAAGACTTCAACCTCTGCTTCAAGGAAGTGATCCCTTCCCAATGCACGGCGGCGGCGTACCTGTCGGGCGTGGCGTCGGCGCTCGCCTGCCCGCTCATCGTCGGCGGGCACTCCAAGGGCGGCAACCTCGCCGAGTATGCTGCGCTCGTAGCCGACGAGAGCGCCTTCGAGCGCTTGCGCGGCGTGTTCAACCACGACGGGCCGTCGTTTCTGGACGATCCTTCGCCGCGCATCGACGACGATCGATTCCACGCCCTGCTGCACAAGACCGTGCCCGAGTCGTCGGCGTTCGGCATGATCCTCGAGCGCCGCGCCGACTACCGCGTGGTGCGATCCTCGGCTATGTCGGTGTTCCAGCACGAGCCTTTCACCTGGTTGACCGAAGACGACGACTTCGTGTACCAGGAGGCGCTCAACCCCTCCGCCGTGTTTTTCGACGAGGCGCTTGACGCGTGGCTGCGTAGCAAAGCTCCCGACGAGCGCGAGCGCTTCATCGACACCATCTACGAGCTGTTCGCCTCCACCGAGGCCGGAACCTGGAGCGAGTTCCAAACCAAGCTGTTCGCGAACACGAGGCAGCTTTTAGGTGCGCGCTCGAAGCTGGACGCGGAGACGAAGAGCTTCATCTGGCAGACGCTGGGCTCGCTCGGAGGCATACTCAAGGACGAGACCGTCAAGCGCTTCAAGCCCGCCCCGCCCACCTGGCTTCCCCGACGCCGCGAAACGTACGACCCCGAGAAAGGAACCGAAGCATGACCGCTAGCGCGTACGGACGACTGACCCCCCGCATGGCCTGGCAGCTGGCCGCGCCGCATACCTGGCCGGCCGCCATCCTGCCCGTGCTCGTCGCCGCCGCGGCGGCGGCCGTTACCTCCTTCAGCATCTCGGCGACCATGGTATGCGTGCTGCTAGTCATCTGCGTGCTCATGCAGTCGGCGGTGAACACGTTCAACGACTACTACGATTACGTGAAGGGCGCCGACTCGGCCGACGACAACGTCGACCCGACCGACGCGGTGCTGGTGTACAACAACGTGAACCCGCGCGCGGCGCTGGCTCTGGCCGTCGGGTTCCTCGCGGCGGCGTTTCTGCTGGGGGCGTACGTGATCTGGATCGCCGGATGGATCCCGCTCGCCATCGGCGCGGCGGGCGCCGTCGTCGTGGTGCTGTACTCGGCGGGCAAGACGCCCATCTCGTACCTGCCCATCGGCGAGCTGGTCAGCGGGTTCGTGATGGGCGGGCTCATTCCGCTGGCGTGCTACCAGGCGCTTTCCGGCACGTTCGACCTCCGTGCGCTCTTGTGGGCCGTGCCCACCATCCTGGGCGTGGGGCTCATCATGTTCACGAACAACACGTGCGACGTTGAGAAGGACGTGGAATCGGGACGCCGCACGCTGTCGGTGCTGCTGGGACGCGAGCGGGCGCGCAAGCTGTATCACGGCGTCGTGTACGCCTGGGTGGCCGCCATCGTCGTGCTCGTGGCTGCGTTCTTCACGAACGGGCTTCTGGTGATGCCGTTCATGCTGCTGGCAAGCTATCCCCTGCTCAAGGCGCTGCTGGGCAACCCGTTGGCGCCGCAGGCCCGCATCGGCGCCATGGCGCAGGTGTGTAGCGCGAACATCGCATTGGGCGCGTTCTACGCGGCGGCCATCCTGGCAAGCGGCATCGCGGTCGCGCTCTAGCGGAAGGAACGGGATCTCATGGAAGCGACCGTCGCGGCGGGGCTGTAGCGACTCGGGCCGATCTGCCTCGCTCGAAGCACGACGACGCGAGCTCCCGAAACATCGTGCTCGCACGACGCACCGTGCGAGAGACCCTTCCGCTTTCGGGACATCTCGCGTCACGTGGTGGTCGGAAGGGCCGTGCATGCCGTATACTTCCAAGGACGTGAAAACGACGAGGCGGGAGACGCCGCCCGGGGCTGCGGCTACGATGCGGCAACGGCGACGGACGCCGCTTGCGAGGAACAAAGGAGAATGCGGATGGAGATCGCTCGTTTGGTTCTAGGCGTGTTGCTGCTGGTCGCGTTCGCGCTGCTGACAGTGCAGCTGTACAACGGGCGCTGGCTGTTCCTCATCGCCAAGCCCGAGAAGACGAAGAAGGGCACGTTCTTCCCCGAAGGAACCGCTAATACGGGAAAGCGCGCGGCATGGGTGATGGTCGCCTGCTTCGCCGTGACGGCCACGCTCATGGCCTACGAGATGAGCAAGATGACCGGCGTGCCGGCGTTCGCGCAAACCTCCTCCATCCTCAACAACATAGCGCTGGTGGCGTTCTGCCTGAGCCTGCTTTGGACGCTGTTCGCGGGTCGCGACGAGCAGAACTATCGGGATCGCTTCAAGAAGGACGGCGCGCGCCTGCTCGTCTTGCTGCTGGGAGCCTGCGCCGTTATGACCGCGCTCTCGATTCTGTTCGTCTGATCAGCGCTCCTGCGTACGTTCGGTGGCGCGGTCGACGAGGTCGATGAGCTCTTGGCGCGAATGGATATCCAGCTTCGCGTACACGTTGCGGGTGTGGGTTCGCACGGTATTCCACGACACCTGAAGGCGCTTGGCTGCGGCGCCGGCATCGTAGCCCATGGCAAGGCAGCGCAGCACGTCCTTCTCGCGTCGCGACAGCCCCGCCTGATCGGCTAGCGCATCGATGGCCAGCCCGAAGCGCCCCTTCTTGTTCGTATGCGCGTCAGCGTCGTCGGGGCGCATACCGGGCAGCTCGTCGCCCAGCAGGTCGTCGAGCGAGGCCTCCCCCTCCCCTTCGGGCTTGAACAGACGATCGAACTCCTTCTCCGAGAACAGCACGAACGCGCAGGCCAGCACTGCGAACGCCAGCACGAGGTACAGCACGATCGAGTTGCCCGTGGCTGCTATCTGCGGAAACACGTGCACGCCCGCCAGCCATCCTGCTCCCGACCCCGCCATGAACGCTCCATAACCGAAGCCGAACACGAGTACGGCCGAGATGTGGCGTTGGTACACCACGAACGCGAGGATGCACCACAGCACGAATTCGAAGACCGCCGAGAGGAACGTGACGAGCGCGCTCCATCCAAGGTGCGTGACGCCAACGATGGGACAGAACGCGATGAGCGCCACGACGGCGGCCATGATGACGGAGTAGATCTTTCCGAAATCGAACCGTTCGCCCTCCACGCCGATGGCGGCCGCTGCGAAGACGAGCGCCATCGCCATGCGCAGCAGCATGACCAGGCGCGTGTTGTCCAACGTGACATCGATCGGCGACACCTCGACGAGCATCGAGCGCAGGGCAACCACGACGAACGAGAACGCGAACGTGACGGCTGCCAGCTTCCAGAACGAGCGCGGGAAGCGGGAGCGGCTCTCGGCGCGCTCCGCCTTCTCGCCCAACGGTGCGATGAACGACAGCGCGGCGGCTCCGGCTGCCGCAAGCGGCATGCCCACGAAGGCGAGGATGCCCGCGAGCGACGGCCCGCCGGGCACGGGCTGCCATGAGGGCGATCCGATGACGGTGAAGTAGATGACTGCGATCGCCACGTGCGACAGCGCCGTGTACAGGATGGCCTTGCGCGGCGCGATGGCGCCGTAGAGCTGCCCGCACTTCAAGCCGACGACGGCCGTGCCCAGCCCCGTGCAGGCGCTGGCGATGTAGAAAAGAGCGGTGATCAGGTCGTACGGAAGCACCTTCGTGAGGTAGTACGGCCCGATGAGGACGATGACGAGGCAGCCGAGCGAAGCGAACGCGCCGCCGGCGATCACCACGGCGGGGCGGTCGAGCAGCTGCCGTATGCGAGCCGCCCGAAAGGTGGACGCCAAGAGCACGATGCCGAACGTCAGCGTGGACACGATGTACATCGTTGATATGTTGGCGCCGTTCATCTCCGTGTCGGAGAGCCATGCCGTGCCGCTGTAGGCGATGTAGGCCCATGCCAGCCAGACGCCCAACGCCAAAAACGGCAGCGACGGGCACGCCTTGACGAGCTTTTCGAAAAATCCCTTCATGAAGCCGTCGACTCCCCCTCCCGAAACGGACGACAGCCCGAACCGCGCGCTTCCCCTCGAGCGTCAGACGGCTTCGCGGATACGGCGTTCCTTCGCCGCGCGGACGAGCCGTAAAACGACGTATGCCGCGAACACGGTCGAGTATACCGCAACGCTTGTCGTCGCCGCAACGCCGCCATGCAGCGCCGAAGGGGCCAGCATCAGCAGTAGGTGCACGTACGTGAGCAGGAAGAACGGATAGGCGAGCTTCTGCACCTTCTTCCAAGTTTCGGTGCGCATGCGCCTCTTCACCAGGTTGAACGACGTGACGCCCAGCACGGCCAGCAGCGCCAGCAGCACGACCGCCACCGCGAACGAGGCGGCCACGTTGCCGTTCGTCGCCCCGCCCGACGCGATGCGCGGCAGGTACGTGGCCCCGTACACGGCCACGTGGCCGAGCGACAGGAGCCAGGCGACGATGGACAGCTCGGCGCGCACGGGCTTGAGCCACATGCAGGCGCGCGAGCCGCGATCCAGCACGCCGATGTACATGACCACGACGAACAGGGCAAGCGGCATCAGGCATTTCTGGATAAGAACGAAGAACACGCTCCATGCGTCGCGGGGCATGCCCCAGAACGTCCCCGCCACGAAGGCGACGTCCACGAGCAGGGCCGCCGCGTAGAACGCCGTCGGGCAGGCTTTGAGGGGGTTGCGCAGCGCGAAGCAGGCGGCAACCGTGCATGCGAGCACCAGCGCGAACGTCATAGCCTCTCCAACTCCTCCGCCATATCGGCCAGCACCTCGGCGTCGAACAGGAAGAAGCCCTTGCTCATCTTCAGCACGCCGCGGTAGAAACGCGTTTTCACCAAGTGCAGCGCCAGCTCCTCGAAGTCGTCGAACCACGACAGGATATGGTCGTGCAGCACGTGCTGCGAAAGGCGCACTTGCTCGAGCGCGCATTCCGCATCGTTCGCCTCGAGCGAGCGCACGGCCCGCCTCGCCAGGAGAGCCTGGAACTCGCAGAGGTACGACAGGTGGTCGTCGGGGAAGTCGTAGCCGGGGCTTTTCCGCACGCTGTTCTGGCGGTACAGGCGGTACACCTCGTGGTAGGAGTCCTGAAACAGCAGGCCTTCCTCGCTCGTGAACACCGACTCGTAGGGCGTGGCGTAGCGGCCTTTCCACGACGACGTCCCGGCGAAGGCGCCCGTGAAGTCCACTGCCAGCTCCTGGCGCGTGCCGGAGTGCCGCTTTGACAGCGCGCGCTCCATGTCGTGCAGGCCCTCCGCCATGAGCTCTCCCGCGCCGGCGAATGCCGCAAGGCCTCCCTCGGCAATGCGGTCGATCTGCTCTTGGGCGAGCGGTTTGTAGTACAGCGCCGCCACCACGTCGTAGAACGCCGCGCGACCCTCGAGCGCCGACACGAGGCCCGCGCAGGTCTGCGTCTCCATCATCGTGACTCCCCTTTCTCGTTGCTTCTCGACCCCTGGCTTGGACGCGCTACCGTGTCCCGGCAGGCCTTGGGAGGGGTTCGGCCTGCCGGGACGGGTTGCAGCGCGCGGGCTTACGATGCGGACACGCGGTCCGTCGTCACAGGATCGCCCTGCCATGCCGCCGTTGCGGCGGACAAGATGTAGATCGTCGCCGGTTTGAGCCCGTGCGGATCGTCAAGCTGGTGGCAGTTCTCCGCGCCAGCCGCCGCAACAGCCTTCGCAGCGGAGCTGTCGGGATCGTCCAGGTCGCCGAAGTAGCGCGCGCCGCAGCAGCAGTTGTGCACGCAGGCCGGCACCCAGTCCTCCTCCTCATGTCGCTGGAAGCACAACGTGCACTTCTCCACCACATTCGTGTTCGGATTGAGCGTGCGCACATTGTACGGGCAGCCCTTCAGGCACGATTCGCACCCGATGCACTCCTCGGCATTGACCAGCACCACGCCCGTGGCTTCGTCGCGGTACGATGCGCCCGTCGGGCACACTTCGATGCAGCCGGGGTTCTCGCACTGCTGGCATTGCAGGGGAATCCAGTACTGCTCGATGTCCGGGAAGGTGCCCGTGGGTCCCACGGCGTGCACGCGGTTGTAGCACACGCCCAAATCGACGTTGTTCTCAAGCTTGCAGGCCGCAACGCAGCCGTCGCATCCGCTGCAGCGGTCGAGATCGATAACCAGGCAGTTTCTCATCAGAACACATCCTTCGTCTGAGCTTCGGACAGCATTTCCTCAGTCGGCAGGAACGGCGCGAACTCCTCGGGCTCCACCCATACGTTCGCAGGTTTCTGGGACTTCTCGATCTTCACCGTGAAACCGCGGTTCGTGTAGGAGCCGTACACTTCGTTGAACGGGGCGTCGTTCTTCGTGAGCACGTTCACGTTGCACTCGCGCCAGCCGGCCGTCGGGTTCGTCTGGGACTCGTCGTAGCACTCCGGGTTCCAGAAGCGCTCCATCCACACGGTTTTCGGATGCACGCCCTCGGTGAGGTAGGCGCGCGCGTGCACCTCGCCGCGGCGGCTGGTCACCTTCACCCAATCCATATGCTCGATGCCCAGCTCCTTGGCGCTCGCCGGATTGATGCGGATCTCGGCCGTGGGGAACAGCTCGCGCGACAGCGCGGCGTGGCGCATGGTGCCATGGTGGAAGTACGGCACGCGGCCCGACGTGAGCACGAAGGGGTACTCCTCGTCGGATAGCGGGCTCTCCGCCGGCTCGATGTACGAGCAGATGGGGCTGTAGTCCTCGCAGGGCTCCTGCGGCTCCGGATAGCAGAACGGATATCCCGTGCGCGCCAGCTTGAGCAGGATCTGGCAGTACACCTCGATCTTGCGGGACTCGGTGCCGAAGCCGGCAGGCAGGCCATCGTCCACCACGGTTTCATGTTGGTCGTAATGGAAGTACTCGCTGGCCGGCGTGACGTAGGGCACGTACTTGTCGGCGTCCTTCACCAGCTCGTCCCAGCTGGGCGCGTGCAGCGTCTCGGCGACGGAGGCCTTGACCTCCTCCTCGGTGGCGCTGCCCAGGTATCCGGGCTTGAGACCGGGCAGCTCGCCGCCCATCTTCTCCGCGCATTTCGCCACCACCTGCGCGGCTGGGATGGAGTGCGACACCGTCTCGCCGATGTGCACGCACTCGTTCTGCAGCCACTGGGTGTTGAGCTGGGTCATGTTCACCATGGGCTCTTCCAGCCACTCGCGCACGGGGAACACGAGGTCGGCGGCCTCGATGTGGAAGGAGGTGAGCATCGGGTACTGGCCGATGATGTAGTCGACCTCGGGGAACACGTCGTACCACGACTTCGCATTGCCCAGCATGGCCAGCTTGTTGCCCGACATGTCGAACCACACGCGCGGCTTGTACGGCTCGCCGGTGGCGATGGCCTCGCGCACCGTGGGGATATGGCTGTGGCACCATGCGTACAGGCCCTTGTGGTCCTTCATGCCAAGTCGATCGACGAGCAGCTGGTTCGCCAGCTTCTGCTGCGGGTTCTCCTCCCCCAGCTTCTTGGCGCGCGCCTCGTTCTCGGCATCGCTCATGCCGATGACCGCGCCGATGCCGTACATGTCCGAGAACATGCCGTCGAAGCCGTTGTTGTACGTGACCGGGCGCTTCGTCGGCGGCGCGCCGGCGGCGCCGTACTGCGTCATCGTGCAGCCGGGCTTGTTGACGTAGCCCATGATGGAGTCCAGGCCCATGCAGCCCAGCGGCACCTGCGAGGCGGACTCGGTCATATCCGACGCCACGCCGTTGGCGATGCCGGCCACGGAGGCCTCGGCGTAGATCTTGATGGCTTTTTCGATCTTGCCGGCATCGAGCCAGCAGTTCTCGGCGGTGTGCTCGAGCGTCCAGGGATCGGCTTCTTCCTTGTAGATCTGGCCGGCGGTCTTGTACGTCTTCCCTTCGAAGTCGCCCGTCCAGAAGATCTCGGGGTCCACTGCGGCGTCGGCGGGCGCGGAGAACTCGAAGGGCGCCACTGCGTTCGTCTTGAGGTCGTAGCAGACGTAGGCCGGGGTGTTCTCGGGCGTGGTCTGCTGGAAGTCGGGGAACAGCTCCTGCGCCTTCACCGGCAGCTTCGTCTCGGGGTCGATAAGGAAGGGCAGGTTCGTCCAGTACTTCGTGAACTGCTCGTCGTAGAGCTTGTTCTCGAAGATGTAGCGGAACCAGCACAGGAGCAGACCCGTGTCGGTGGCCGGGCGCACCGGCAGCCACACGTCGGCCTTCACCGCGTCGGGCGAGAAGTTGGGATCGACCACGATGGTCTTCACGCCCTTGGCGCGCAGCTCGGCCATTCCGCGACCCGATTCCGCCGTCTGGCTGACGGAAGGCTGGGCGCCCCACAGCACCACGACCTCGGCCTTGTTGTCGGGGTCGGGACGGAATATCTCCTGCACGGCGTTGTCGGCGATGGACTGGTCGTTGCCGCCGTAGAACAGTTTCGACATGCTCCAGCGCGGCAGATAGCACTGGGCGCAGCCGGGCTCGAACACGGTGGGCGACCCGAACGCCATGGGCAGGGTCATGGCCTCCATGAACGAGTAGGCCCCGCCGCCGCCCACGCTGGCGAAGAAGGAATAGGGGCCGTATTTGTCGATGGCGTCGCAGATATGCGTGGCCGCTTCCTCGACGGCCTCGTCCCAGCTGATGACCTCCCATTTGTTCTCGCCGCGCTCGCCGGCACGCCGAAGCGGATGCAGCACGCGGCGGGGGCTGTACATGGTGTGCAGCTGGTTGAGGCCCTTGATGCACAGGCTTCCGCGACTTACCGGCGCGTCGGGGTCGCCTTCCAGCTTTACGACGACGCCGTCCTTCAGATACGCGATAGCCGGGCACATCTGGATGCAGCCGTGGCAGGACGTCTTCATCCTCACGAGACCCTCGTCGGCGCCGCCGCCGGACGGAGCCTGCTCCTGCGGAGCCTCCTGCATACAGCCGGCCATCGAAGCGCCGAACGCCGCCGTCGCGCCCACCAGAGCGGACGCCTTGACGAAGCTTCGACGTGTCAACGTGGTTTCAGCCATGTTCTCCAACCTTTCTCCTTATGATGGTTCTACTCGCTTGCCTTCAGATCCCGTAGAAACGCGTCCCCCTCCTCCGTCAGACACCAACCTTCTTTCCAGACCAAAGCGCCCGAGCGCTCCAGCTTGTCCACGAACACGCTGGGCTGCATGCGCCGCCGCTCGCCGTCGATGACGGTTTCCAGCGCGGGGCGCCCGCGCAGCAGTTCCGCGATGTCGTTGTAGGCGCGCGGACGAGCTCGGACGAACTCCAGCAGCTCGATATACACGTCAGCGCGTTCCGGCGCGAGCTGCAGCAACTCCACGAGGCGCGCCCGAGGGCGATGCTGCTCGACGAAGCGCACTCCCGCTTCGGTGGTGCGAAACGCTACGGAACGCACGAGGTCGTCGACGGCGTCCTCGTCGAGCCCCTCCTTGTCCTGTTCCATGACAATGGCGCCGCGCTCGTCTCGCTCGATCCTATCCAGCCCGCCGGCGCGCACGAGATGCTCGGCCAGGCGGTACTGGTTCTGGGTAGCGGTTTCGAATTCGGGCCAGGATGCTGCTTCGCGCTCAAGGTCGTCCAACGCGCGCTCCTCGGCGCAGTACGCGAGCATGCGATAGAGCACCTCGCGGTTGAGCGGATGGCGGCATACCGCGTCCTCGATTGCGGCCAGCCGATCCTCGACGGCTTTCGCGTCGACGACGGTTTCATCTTGCATGGCAGTCATGCGCCTCCCCCTTCGCTGCATTCCTCCGTTGGGCTAACTTTAGGCAGCGAACGATGGCGAAACTATCTGCATTCTGGATGAAATGTGGAGGAATTATGGCGAAAATTCTCACGCAAAATGCGTGAGTGAGGGAATTTCAGCTGAGAAAACAGGGGGTCGGCGAGCGATTCGCCGTTGTGGGCGCAAAACGGCACCCATGGCAATTTGCGCGTGCCGTGCGGGTGCGACGTCGACCAAAGCCCCTGATGGCGAATTTTTCGATATACGATTTCCTAGTGGATAGCCTCAAGAAAACGTCATGGGTGCCGTTTTGCGCCCACGGCAGCGGAGTCGCTGCGGCGGGGCGACTCCGGTAGGCTTACCTCCAGCGCACTTGCACGAGGTCGTCGAAGGTCGTCGGCAGCGCGGCGAGATCGAACGTCGCCAGCAGCTCTTCGGGCGTTGCGGGGTCGCATGTGGGCGCAAGGCCGGTGATGCCGGCGATATGGCCGATGACGGCTTCGGGCGTCTTGAAGCGCGCGAGCAGCGCATCGAGGGCGGCGTCGCGGTCGCGCTTCGACAGGCGCCGGTCGCGCCCGGCCACGAGCAGCGGGATGGCCGAACGGACGCCCACGGGAGCATCAGCATCGACGTCCTCGCGATCGCGCAGCGGGATGGCCGCCGCAGCACCCGCCGTCCTTCCCATCGCCGCCACATTGCGGCCGCCGGGCATGAGCGTGGCGCGCAGAGTCGCCAGCATAACAACGAACCCCACGATGGATATCACGAGGTACACCCACGAACCGGGAAGCACGTCGGAGCCCGGAAAGAACGCGTTGAACGTGGACTGGGCGAACAGCAGCTGCGCGCTGACGGCGACGATGGCCGCCACCACGCCGATAAAGGCCGTGAACAGCGCTACCGTTGGCAACCGCGTCAAGCGCGCTTCGGGCATCCCACCCGCGAGAGCGACGACCAGCACGCCGAGCGGCACGCCGCCTGCGATGCAGAACCCGATGATGCCGAGCGGCACGAGCGGAGAGTTCCAGGTGAGCACCGCGGAGCCCATGTACATCACCCCGATGCTGAGCGACAGCAGCAGCGAAGCCGCGCCCACTACGGTGGCGAACACCTTGCGCGGACGCTCGTCCAGATTGCCCGTCATCGCGATGATCCAGTACACCACGGCCAGCGCGATGAATAGCATGCCGGCGATGCCCACGAAGGACAACGGCGCGATGTCGACGCCTTGGAACAAGCTCATCGAATACTGCGGCGACGAGAGCGCCACGAACGACGCGATGTAGCCCACGGCGAGGATCGCCATCGGAAGCAGCGTCCAGCGGTCGATGCGGGCGAGGCACTCCTTGCTGAAACGCGAGGTCAGAAACGCCAGCGCCAGGCCGACGAACGCGCCCGAAGCCATCGGCACGAGCGTGGTGAACAGAACCATCGGCATTTGAAGCAATGCGAGATCCATACGATTTCACCTCCTCAGGATTCACGATGAATCCCCTAGCTGTCATATAAACAGCCCTCATCCTAGGAGCGCGAACAGGCAGGGCAGCTGACCCGCCGCCCCGTTTGAGAAGGTGTTGCCCGATCGTGACTTCGATGTCAGCGCGTCGCCCCCACCCCTGCAAGGCAAGCTGGTACCGTAGATGCTTCGACGAAAGGAGGGCCGCCATGACCCGTATCCAAAGAGGCTGGGCGGTGGCCGCCGTGCTGGCCGGCGCCCTGTTCGCCTGCACGATCGCCCTGTTCCTCGGTGGCACGATGCCGCTTGCGCCCGCGGCGGCGCTCGCGCTCATCGCCTGCGCCCTCTTCGTGACGGCCGCCCGCCCAGCCCGCCGCCCCTAGAAGGCGGGCGGTACGCTAACGCAGGTCGAACACGTCTTTAATGCTGTAAACGCCCGCGGGCTTTCCTTGGAGATACGCGGCGCAGTCCACGGCGCCGCGGGCGAAGCAGTCGTCGCCGTAGGAGTAGTGGGTGATCTCCAAACGCTCGCCCATGCCTCCGAAGTACACCTTG
>OGYI01002671.1_pt1 | contig 12751 bp, 11 predicted proteins | sample 1576521 | NCBI WGS metagenome assembly OGYI01 (sample SAMEA3541484, study PRJEB24748) | human gut metagenome | biome: human gut; feature: human-associated habitat; material: faeces | place: China | collected 2012
CGTTATTTGGACAATGGACCAAATTGCTAAAGTTGCCTCTTTCTTTTCCCCCTGCCCCGTCAAATCTCCGTTATCCCTCGTCTCGAAAGAAAAAAACTTCGTCAACTCATCTTTCCCGTCCCATAGGTCCGCGATTTCTTTTGGAAAGAAAAGCTGCCTGAAGTTTTTCGCTTTCAGGCAGCTTTCTCTCATTCCGGTCTGTTATGTGAATTATTTTGGCTGTTTTCCGATATAAGCCAGAATTCCGCCGTCTACATAAAGGATCAGTCCATTGACAAAATTGGAAGCGTCGGAAGCCAGGAACACAGCCGGTCCGCCCAGGTCGTCCGCCTCGCCCCAGCGTCCTGCCGGAGTTTTGCTGACGATAAACTGGTCAAAGGGATGTCTGGAACCATCAGGCTGAAGCTCTCTTAAAGGAGCCGTCTGGGGCGTAGCAATATAGCCAGGCCCAATGCCGTTGCACTGGATGTTGTACTCGCCGTACTCAGAGGCAATATTTTTTGTCAGCATCTTCAGGCCGCCCTTTGCCGCCGCGTAAGCGGAAACGGTCTCTCTGCCCAGCTCGCTCATCATGGAGCAAATATTGATAATCTTTCCGTGTCCCTTCTTAATCATACCAGGGATTACGGCCTTGGATACGATGAAAGGAGCGTTTAAGTCCACATCGATGACCTGGCGGAACTGCTCCGCAGTCATATCGCACATGGGGATCCGCTTGATAATTCCGGCGTTGTTCACCAGAATGTCAATCACGCCTACTTCCCGCTCTACCTGAGCCACAAAAGCGTTGACGGCGTTCTCATCGGTTACGTCGCACACATAGCCGTGGGCTTCAATGCCCTCTTCCTTGTAGGCAGCCAGTCCCTTGTCCACCAGTTCCTGCTTAATATCATTAAATACAATGGTTGCTCCGGCTCCGGCCATCGCCTTGGCAATAGCGAATCCAATTCCATAAGATGCGCCGGTGATCAGAGCAACTTTGCCCTCCAGTGAAAAATTCTGCAAATAATCTGCCATGGTTCTTTCCTCCTAGTCCATGCTTACCATGCCGCGCTTACGCCAGCAGGTTCTTTACGTATTCCGCGATTGCTTCGTCCTTGCAATGAGCGAAAAACAGTTCCTGGAACTTCTCTCCCGCAATGCTGCCTTTCACCAGATCCTGATCCAGCCCCTTCAGGCAGGTAATCAGGTCCTTAAAGTTATTCGCCCTTACCTGATCCAGAATCTTTTTATTTCTCTGCTCCGGAACCGCTCTCTCTTTGGGATATCCCTGTCCGCTCTCCTCAGAAAACAGCTTCTCGAACGTATACTCCAGATTCAGCTCCGCGCCCCAGCCAAAGCCTTTTGCAAACGGCATAGCGATCGCGTTTCCGTCATTAATCTGGGCAAACATATACCCGTCGCTGGGATCAGACACATGCCCGCAGATTACGCCCGGGAAGCTGTTTAATGCCAGCATAGCGCCCTCACCGGTGCCGCAGCCGGTTACTACATAATCCGCAGCCCCGGAATTCAGCAAAATAGCCGCCAGAATACCGTTCTGCACATAGGTCAGGGAGCAGGCATCCTCAGCAGAATACATGCCGTAATTATCCACCTCGTATCCCTTCGCATCCGCTACCTTCTTCAGGCTCTTATAAATCAGCTCATTCTTTGCCGCCTGGCTGTTCTCGTTAATTAAGGCGATTCTCATTTTTTGTTCCTCCTTCATTAAATTTTGTCCTGCAATATGTCCTACATTTTGTATGTCATCATACAATTTTATCACGCTCATCATACACCTAATTTCATACTTTGTAAAGAGCAAATTTGCTTTTTATTTATTCAAAATCACGTTCATGTCCACATTAATCAAATGAATATGACGCTTCGCGTAAAGCTCGGCCACCTCTGGGTCTCGTTCTTTAATCGCATCTACAATATTCTGATGTGCTTTGATCGCGTTCTGAGCGTTGCGCGGGACCTGGAAAGTACGGATTCTGAAATCCCACAGACATTCGTCGATTTTTTTATTTATGAAAATAAGCATTCCATTTCCGGTGTATTCTACCATACAGCGATGCAGTTTTTCGTCGTTTCTAGCCATGGCCAGAATATCGTTTTCACGAACAGCCCGGATAAATCGTTCATGGATACTCTCCAGCTCGCCGATGCCATCTTCCATTCCTCTTACCGCCAGAAGCTTTGCAACCAGCGGCTCCACCGCGCTGCGTACATCAATGTAATCCTTCAGCTCCACATTGTTATCCGCAAACCACTGTACAATCTCGTCCTGATCAAATGCCTTTATATCTGAGACAAAAGCGCCTCTGCCCGGTCTGATTTCAATAAGCCCTTTTGCTTCCAGTACCCGGAACGCCTCTCGGACGGTTCCGCGCCCCACATCTAGTTTTTCACACCATTCCTTTTCCGTTGGCAGTTTCTGGCCTGGCTCTACAGCATCCGAAGATATATAGTTCTTCATATTATCCACCACCTGCTGCATAACGGGCACTCTCGCAATTCCGCTCACCGATATCTCCTCTTTCTTCTATATAAGTCTACTTTTTCAGAGACCCCCTCTTTTTCAGGTAGTCCACATAAACTGCTCCCAGGATCACGCAGCCCTTGACCACAAATTGCCAGTAGCTGTTGATCTTCAGCAAATTCATACCATTATTCAGAACTCCGATGATCAATACGCCGATTACCGTTCCTCCCAGGGTACCGATACCGCCGTTAAAGCTTGTACCTCCCAGAACGGAGGCCGCAATGGCGTCGCGCTCAAATCCTTCTCCTACAGACGGCTGACCGGAATAGAGTCTTGCCGCCAGAACAACTCCCGCCAGGGCTGCCAGAACGCCGCTCATTACAAATACCCTTACCTGAATCCATCTGGTATTCACGCCAGCATATCTGGCTGCTTCTTTATTTCCTCCGGTAGCGTAAACATGTCGTCCAAACGAGGAGCGATTCATAATAAAATACAGAATAATAAAGGCTACAATCACGAAAATCACAGGGATCGGAATTCCCAGCACATTTCCAACACCCAGATTATTAAATCCGTCATTATTGGACTGAGCCGGCTGCCCACCTGTAAGAATGTAGCTGATACCGCGAACAATAATTTGGGTTGACAATGTCACAATGAACGGAGGAATAGTCGTATGAGAAACAATATATCCATTGATAAAACCGATCATTGCACCAAAAACCATGGGAACCGCAACACAAATCACCAGGGGCATCCCCGCATTCGCGCACTGTACCGCCAGAACGCCGGAAGCTGCTACCACAGAGCCTACCGACAGATCAATTCCGCCGCAGATCAACACGCAGGTAATTCCGAATGCAATCAGACAGTTTACACACACCTGGCGCAGTACGCTTACCAGATTGCCCTGCACTAAAAAGGTCTCCGTAGTTACCGACAGCACAACGCAAAGAAATACCAATGCAATCATGGCTGCCAGATTTCGCTTAATCCAAATCAAAAAGGGATTGGTATTCCACGGACTCACCGCGCTGGCCGCCCCTTCTGCCGCCAGATCCGTATTTTTTTTGCTCAGCATTTTAACGTCCCCCTCCTACCGCATATGACATAATAACCTCCTGTGAGGCCTCAGCTTCAGACTGATCCAATATTCCCGCAAGTTTTCCTTCCCGCATAACCGCAATTCTGCTGGAATTATTGATGATTTCCGGCAATTCGGAGGAAATCATGATAATTGAAACCCCTTCTCTTGCCAGATTATGCATCAGCTTGTATATTTCCGCCTTGGCGCCCACGTCAATTCCTCTGGTGGGTTCATCCATAATCAAAACCTTTGGCCTAGCTGCCAGCCACTTAGAAATTACAACCTTCTGCTGATTTCCGCCTGAGAGTTCTCCTGCCGCCTGTTCTGTAGAAGCCATTTTAATGGACAACTTATTCTTAAACTCGTCTACAATTTCGTTTTCACGTTTCTTATTTACAGATAAATGGTTTATAAATTCAGGAAGTACCTGGAATGTCAGGTTTGTCGCGATACTATGGATCAAAAATAGTCCCTGTTCCTTTCGTTCCTCCGGCACAAGGGCGATTCCTGCCCGAATCGCATCCTGTGGTTTTCGGATACTCAGTTTCTTCCCTTCCATCCACACCTCGCCTGATTTAATCGGATCGATTCCAAACAGCGCCAAAGCCAGTTCAGTTCTCCCAGCTCCTACCAGTCCTGAAAATCCTAGTATTTCACCTTTTTTCAATGTGAAGCTAATATCTTTTACCTTATCGGTCGTAAGATTCTTAACCTCCAAAACCACATCCCCACCGGTCACCCGCTCATTGCCGTACATGTTGTCAAATTCGCGGCCAACCATCATGCTGATCAACTCGTTTTCAGAGGTTTCATTTGTATTTCTTGTACCAATAAACTGTCCGTCCCGCAGTACGGTTACCGTATCGCAGACCTTAAATGTTTCTTCCATCCGATGGGAAATATAAATCATTGCAACTCCCAGTTGCTTCAGCCGCGCCATCTGAGCGAACAGATAATCCGTTTCACTATTCGACAGCGATGCAGTAGGCTCATCCAGAATCAAGATCCGGGCACCCTCATTCACTGCCCGGGCAATCTCAATCATCTGCTGCTGCGCAACAGACAGCCCCCGAATCAGAGCACCCGCATCCAAATTCAAGTTCAAGGCGTTCAGAGCTTTCTGCGCCTCCTGCCTCATTTTCTTGTAATCCACCATTCTCAGATGATTTTTCGGTTCCCTCCCCAGAAAAATATTTTCCGCTATGGTCATTTCAGGAATATTGGTAATCTCCTGGTGAATAAAGCTGATTCCATACTTTCTGGCATCATCCACGCAGCGGATGGACACTTCCTTTCCATCCATATAAATCGTTCCTGAATCGGCACTATATATGCCGCCCAGAATCTTCATCAATGTTGATTTTCCGGCACCATTTTCTCCCATAAGGGCCCGGATTTCTCCGGGCCTTACGGAAATGCTGACTCCATCAAGCACGATGTTACGTCCAAACGCTTTCGTTATATCTTTCATTTCAAAAACATATTCGTTTGACATACATCTTCCTCTCCTGTTCTGCACCTTCAGTTTCGAGTCACCAGTTCTTAATCCGCTTCATCTACATTCTCCGCAGTAATAATTGACATGGGAACTACAACATTTTCTTCAACTTCCTCGCCAGCAAGAAGCTTATATGCTGTTTCAATACAGGTAGTTCCAATCTGCTCCGGATCCTGAGCGGCGGAAGCAACCATTTCGCCGGCACGAATAAAATCTTTTCCCTCATCAGAACCGTCAATCGCGACTACCTTCGTTTCCTCCAAACGTCCCGCTTCTTTCAGTGCAGCAATCGCGCCACGGGCAGTGGGGTCATTAATGGTGAAAACACCGTCGATCTGGGGATTTGCGTTCAGGAAATCAACCATAACCGGCTGAGAGTAGTCTGATCTGGCTTTTTCCACATCTCTGGTCTGAATAATCTCCATTTCAGGATAATTTTTCAGTTCTTCTTCAAAGCCCATCTGACGATCATAGCACACCTCTGTGGTGCTGTATGTAATTTCTACAATCTTACCTTTTCCATCCAAAGCCTCTGCCAAGGCCTGAGCGCACAGCCGGCCTGCTTCCACGTTATCAGAAACTACCGTGCACTCAACCAACTCTGAATTTTTCACTGCAGTATTAAAGGCAATTACCGGAATATCAGCCTCTTTACAAGCTTCCAGTGTTGCGCGAACGCCTTCAGAGTTAATCGCGGAAATACAAATCACATCGCAGCCCTGACTGATCATATCGGCCACATCGTTCATCTGCTTGTTCTGGTCACTGCCCGCATCCTGGATGATGATTTCATCATTCTCATTCTGGAGAGCCGCCTCCATAGCATCTTTAATCTGAATAAAGAATACGTTTGTCAGATCTGGTGCAGAAACGCCTATTTTAATCCCTTCTTCAGAACTGCCTTCTGCTTCCGCTTCCGCGCTTTCCGCCTGCTCCGATTGTGCTCCCTGAGCAGTTGTTGAAGAATTGTCTGATGCGCTTTCCTGACTGCCGCAGGCCATCAAAGACAAGGACATCGCTGCTGCTAATACAATCGCTGCTGCTTTTCTCATAATAATCCACCTCTCCAATATTCTCTTTCCTTGAAAATGTATCTTTTATTGTGTAATGCCATACAATTTTTAGTTTTTGGGCGCCATTTTTATATAACATCATACAATATTTAGATAAACTAATGTTACCACACATCACATTGATTGTAAAGTTATTTTATTCATAATTATCAAAAATTTATCTCGTTTTCCCAATTCATTCAGCTATAAATCTAGACTTTTTATTTCTGCCAGCATATTTCTTGCCAAACAAAACAAAAAAGCGGCTGTCCCGCAGCCGCTTTTAACAATTTTTATTTTATATGATGGTAATACAATCTAGTGTCCTACAATTATATCCATATCTACATTCACAAGTTCAATATGACGCTTGGCATACAATTCCGCCACTTCCGGGTCACGGTCCATCAAAGCTTTGATAATTTTCCCATGTGCAGAAATTGCATTTTGTGCGTTTCTTGGAACCTGGAAGGTTTTGAGACGAAAATCCCATATACACTCGTCAACTTTTCGGTTTATGAAAATCAACATCTTATTCTTTGTACATTCAACCATATAGCGATGAAGCCTTTCGTCATACTTAGCCATACCCGCAAAGTCATTCTCATTCACCGCTCTTATAAAGCGATTGTGAATACGTTCCAGATGGCTGAGTTCTTCTTCTGTACCGTCTACCGCTACCATTCGGGCCACCAAGGGCTCAATAGCGCTTCGCACTACAATATAATCCTTCAGTTCCATCTCGTTTTTCACAAACCACTCTACAATATCGTCCTGCTCCAATTCTTTCGTGCGTGCCACAAAAGCGCCCCGGCCCGGCTTAATCTCCACCAACCCCCTGGCTTCCAAAACACGGAACGCCTCCCGGACTGTTCCACGCCCTACCGCAAGATTTTCGCACCACTCTTTCTCCGTAGGCAGCTTTTGCCCCACCTCAACCACCCCCGAAGTAATATAATTTTTCATATCATCTACAACCTGCTGAACCACAGGTATTCTTGCTATTCTTCCCAATTCTATCCCCCTCCTTTGGCGCACAGCTTCTGTTTCTCATCTTAACATAATGCACTGAAATTCACAAGCAAAAAGACGAAGGAATTGCTCTCCCTCCGTCTTTCATTTGCACAAGTTTCTGTTTTCCGTCTTTATTCCCCAGGAACCACAATCAGCTCCACTCCTGTCTCCCGCACCGCTTCTTCCATAGCCGGATCCAGTCCGGAGTCGGTTACAATAGTGCTGATCTCCCGAAGAGCGCAAATTTTTACCAGGCTCGCTTTTCCGAATTTTCCGGAGTCCGCCAGCACTACCGTACGACTGGCCAGCTGGCGCATCTGATTCTGCACCCGGGCCTCGCTGAAGCCCTGATCGGTAAGGCCCACCGTAGGATGTACGCCGCTGACCGACATAAACAGTACGTCAATGTGGAGGCCGTCCAGCATTGCGGAAAAATCGTTTCCCAGAGACAATTCTTCTTTATTTAAAATACCGCCCACCAAAATAATCGTAAAATCCGGGCACTTGACCAGGGCCAACGCATTCTGGACGGAATTTGTAATCACCGTAAGAGAACGGAATCTTCTGGCCAGTTCCTTGGCCATCAGGAAGCTGGTACTTCCATAATCCAGAGCGACCACCTGCTTTTCTCTGATTAATCCCGCCGCGTGATGGACAATTCTGGACTTCTCTCCCATATGCTGGGTATTACGTGCCGCCAGAGACACATATTCTTCCATAGGCTCTGCCACCAGCTTTTTCGGAACCGGGACCGCACCCCCATGTACTCGTTCCAGCTGACCCGCCTGCTCTAAAAAGTCCAAATCTTTCCGTACGGTTTCCGAAGAAACGGACATCGTCTCTACCAGATCCGCTGTACGGACCGTACCGTCTTTTTTTAGTAATTCCAATATCAGCTTATGCCGTTCCCTCGCCAGCATAGCGTTTCCTCCCTTTCCAATAGTATGAGGCCTGCGTCAAAAGGTCATACGAACTATGCTTCCACAAGCAATCGCATTTTCAGGATACGCAATTTTTTCTTGGCTCCTTCATTATAATACATCCCCGTAATCATTATAACCAAATAAACCACAATTATATAGCGTCATTTTCCACAATTTTTCTTTTTTTATTTGGGTATTTCGTTGAATTTTTGTGTTTTGTTGTGTTTTTTCTTGATTTCCCAACGAAATACAGGTATACTCAAAACATGTCAAAGAGTTCGTTGCCAAAAATCCAAGAAAACAACGGATTAACGAAAGGAGAACCCAAAAATGAGCAATGAAATGAAAGCAAAAGCAATGAAGGCAGCGCCGAACCGCTGGTTTGTCTTCTGTATCCTGACTTTATCAGGCGGAATCGCGTTTAAACTGTCTTCTATGAAAGACATGTTCTATGTCCCCATGCAGGAATTCATGGGTCTGACCAATACCCAGATCGGCGGTGCCTTAAGCGCCTACGGTATTGTACAGACGATCGGCCTGATTGCCGGTATCTATATCTGTGACATGTTCAGCAAAAAGTATATGATCGGCTTTTCACTAATCGGTATCGGAGCGGTAGGCGTCTACCTTTCCACCTTCCCCGGATATTGGGGGTTCCTGGTAGCCTTTGGTATTCTGGCGATCCTGGGCGAGGTTACATATTGGCCGGTTCTGCTGAAAGCTATCCGCTTGCTGGGCGATGAAAAAACCCAGGGACGTATGTTCGGATTTCTGGAAATGGGCCGCGGTGTTGTAGACGTAATCATCGCCTCTACTGCCTTGGGAATTTTCAATGCCATGGGAGAAAATGCGCCGGCCCTGAGAGCAGGACTTCTGTTCTTAGCCGCTGCCACTGCAGCCGCTGGCGTTCTGTGCCTGATTTTTGTTCCCAATGATGAAAAACGCGTGGGCGCCGACGGAAAAGAAGTCAATAAAGCTCAGGCTGCCTTCGGCGGAATGATGCAGGCAGTGAAAAGCGTTGACATTTGGGCTGTTGCCTTAAACGGCTTTGTGGTATACTGTATTTATTGTGGTTTAACTTATTTTATCCCCTTCCTGAATCAGATTTATATGCTTCCGGCTACCGCAGTTGGTATGTACGGCATCATCAATCAGTATGGTCTGAAAATGGTGGGAGGCCCCATCGGAGGCTTCATGTCCGACAAAGTTCATCACTCCTCCGCAAAGCATATCCGCGTAGGTTTCCTGGTATGCGCAATTGCGATGGTTGCCTTTTTGATGGTTCCTCATGAGTCTCTGGGACAGAGCGGCAACTGGCTGCTCGGCGCATGCTGCACTTTGGGCTTTGGAGCAATTGTATTCACCATGCGTGCCGTATTCTTCGCCCCCATGGACGAGGTAAAGGTACCTGCAGAGATTACCGGTGCCGCAATGAGCCTGGCTTCTCTGGTCATTTATCTGCCCAACGCATTTGCCTATGTAATGTACGGCAACTTCCTGGATCGTTTCCCCGGCATGACCGGATTCCGCATTGTATTCAGCGTAATGATCGGCTGGGCAATTGTTGGACTGTTCGTATCTACCTTCCTGATCCACCGGATCAAGAAGCATCAGACAAACGCATAATAAAGGGAGGACTTTTATCATGATAAAGATTGGACTGGATACAGAAAGCCTTCACCTGTGGTTTCAGAATCACCGGATGGATATTTTCGGATTCATCGAAACAGCCCACGAGTTCGGGCTGGACGGGGTAATGATTAACATCATCAGCGACTATGGCCTGGACCCGGAATGGGGAACCCTTGAGAGCAATAAGCCGGAGCATCTGGCCAGAGTAAAGGCCCTTTTGGACAAATACAACATGTACTGCGAGATTGCCACCAAGGGAATCGGCTACGACCACCTGGTAAAGGTCCTGGATGTGGCCGAGGCAATCGGAGCGGACATTATCCGCACCTATATTCCCATCACCTTAAATCCCAGCGAGGACCGGAAGACCGGCGGCGAGGGAAAATACGATTTGGGAAAAATCCGCCTGGACTTCGACCCGGCCGTATTTGACGATGCGGCTGAGTCCCTCCGCAGAATCATACCGGAACTTCAGAAACGCCGCATCAAAATCGGTCTTGAAAACCACGAGTATGAGACTTCCGAGGAACTGGTAAAGGTAATCAAGGAGGTAAACAGCCCCTGGATTGGCCTTCACTACGACTTCGGCAACTCCATGATGGCATGGGAGGAGCCGGAACAGGCTGCCCGCAATATGGCTCCCTACACCGTAACCACTCATTTTAAGGATCACATCATCATCCCCTGCCCCGATGACAAATATGGGTATGTGGTCTGCGGTGTACCTGCCGGTCAGGGAAATATGGATTTGCCCGGGCTGCTTAAAATTGTGATGGACAATTCCTCCATCACCCGGCTGAATCTGGAGATGTGCTATCCCTACTGCGCTCAGTTCAAGCGCACTCCCGGCGCAGGCGGCGTGGAAAAAGTAGGAGAAGGATGCTTTAAGGTAGAACCTCCTCTCTTTGACCCGGAGGTAATCAAGCCCAATCAGTATTACTATCCTCAGGAGATTTCCGAAGAACTTCTGGAAAAATTCCTGAAAAAGCAGATGGACGGCGCCAGAGCCAGCGCGGAATATACAAAGAAACTCTGCCGGGAATATTCCGGCCGCTGATCTAGCGCAACCGTTTAGAACGATTTAACCCTTAAAAAGGAGGCTCCATCATGGACCAACTGTTACACGTATTGACCATCATCGACAACTGGCTTTGGGGCAACTGGCTGCTGTTCGTACTGATCGGCGTCGGCATTCTGTACACCATTATCACCGGCTTTGTACAGGTCCGCCATTTCCCCTATATCATCCGCAAAAGCCTGATAGAGCCCTTGATGGCCAGACAGGGAGATTCTCAGGAATCCGGCTCTATTTCCTCCTTCCAGGCCTTATGTACCGCAATCGCGTCCTGCGTAGGAAGCGGAAATATTGTTGGCGTTTCTACAGCCGTTCTCAGCGGCGGCCTGGGCGCTATCTTCTGGATGTGGGTAGCCGCTTTTGTAGGCATGGCTACCAAATACGGCGAGATTATCCTGGGTCTGATGTACCGGGAAAAAGATGAAGACGGTGCCTATGTAGGCGGTCCCATGTACTATATCAAAAAGGGACTTCACGCTCCATGGCTGGCTGTACTGTGCGCAGTTTTCATGATCACCCAGATTATCGGCGGAAACTTTATCCAGTCCAACACCATCAGCGGAGTCATGAAGGACAGCTTTGGCGTTCCCTACCTGGCAACCGGTATTATCCTGGTTATACTGATTTTCACAATTTCCTTAGGCGGATTAAAGCGTCTGGCCCATGTAACCCAGAATCTGGTACCCATTATGGCCACCATCTATGTAGTGGGCGGACTGCTGATTATCCTGGCAAATATCACCGAAGTTCCCGGTGTTCTGGCCTCCATCGTCAAAGGCGCTTTCGGTCTGGACGCTATGGCAGGCGGCGCCGCAGGAAGTATGATTATCGCTATGCAAAAGGGTGTTGCGAGAGGTCTTTACTCCAATGAGGCCGGCGAAGGTTCCGCTCCCGTTATTCACTCCGCCGCTTCCGTCAGCCACCCGGCTGAACAAGGCATGACCGGTGTTATCGAGGTTTTTCTGGACACCTTTGTAATCTGCACCATTACCGGACTGGTTCTGGGCGTCACCGGCGTACTGGATTCCGGAGCACCCGCCAATGTAATCGCAACCTATGCTTTTGCCTCTGTATGGCCGCCGCTGCAGTATTTGGTAGCTATCAGCTTGCTGCTGTTCTCCAGCACCACTCTGATGAGCCAGTGGTACTTCGGTTTCGTTGGACTGAATTATCTCTTCGGGCGCAAAGTTGCTGAGAAATTTAAATATGTATTTCCTCTGTTCTGTGTTGTAGGCGCTGTAGCTGCCCTGGATTTAGTATGGACCATCCAGGATATTGCCCTGGGACTTTTAACAATTCCCAACCTGATTGCGATTGTGATCCTATGTCCGAAGGTTCGCAAAGCCTCAAAAGAATTCTGGAGTACCATGAAAGATTAATGCCTTCTGTGTAAAACTACTCATATTGCAATTAGGCGGGGGAAGAAGCTGCTGCTTCTTCCCCCGCCCATTCTTTATTCCCACATATGATATTGATTCCTTACCAGCTCCCAGAGGCCTTTTTCCTCTAATTTTTCCACCGGCACCCGGAAGGTTACCGTTACAACTCCCGGCGCCCTTCCAATCTCCACCGCTCCGGTAATCGTTGTCCGGTTCATTACCTCCGGAACACTCATGTCAAACAGCTCTGCCGCCCGCTGAAGTCCGTTATCAATAGCCAGATTCAGATTGCCTCCTGTACCTACTACAGCAACCGGCGCCGATTTCTCAATGTGATCCTGTCCCCATTTCTTCGCTTCATTTAATGCAGCGTCCCTCTCCTCTCCGGTCAACGGCCTGGCCAGATACGGCACGTCCTCGATTCTCGGCAGGATAATAGGTCCATCGATGGCAAGCCCTTTCAGCACCTCTACCTGGATTACCACCACAGCCGATACATCGGTGGTATGTCCGGCGATTTCTCCTTCGCCCTGCATGGCATGCACATCTCCCACATAAACACCGCCGCCCGGCACCTTTACGGGACAGATTACCACAGCCCCTTCCCTGACTTTATTG
>OGYI01002678.1_pt1 | contig 12710 bp, 12 predicted proteins | sample 1576521 | NCBI WGS metagenome assembly OGYI01 (sample SAMEA3541484, study PRJEB24748) | human gut metagenome | biome: human gut; feature: human-associated habitat; material: faeces | place: China | collected 2012
TTACAACAATTGCGCAACAAGCAGAATCTTTACATCATGAACATTCAGGATATCTTCAGTGGAAAAGTATCCATCGACAGCGTGCAGACACTCGATTCACTGACCACTGCCCGCGAAGACACACTGATGGAACGTACCAAACGGGAAGAAGAATTCCGCCGTCAGTATGAAGAGAATGAAAAATATAACCTGACCTCCATCACTTCCCAACCGGACGTGACCGGACTCATTTTATACCGTCCGACACGAGGTATGGTGTCCGACCACTTCAATGCCGAGAAGAAACATTACGGCACCGACATCGCCGCCAATCCCAACGAAAGCGTATTGGCAACCATGGACGGAACCGTCATCCTAAGCACATACACCGCCGAGACAGGTTATCTGATTGGCGTACAACATAACCAGGATTTAATTTCAATCTATAAACACTGCGGCTCCCTCCTGAAAAAGGAAGGTGAACGCGTGAAAGGAGGGGAAGCCATCGCTCTGGTAGGAAACAGCGGCACACTTAGTACAGGGCCGCACCTCCATTTCGAACTTTGGTATAAAGGTCATCCGGTGAATCCCGAAAAATACATCGTATTTTAAGTGATAATAGAAAAATGAATATAGAGACTAACAAAAAGAAAAAACAAATAGCTATCCTAGGCTCAACAGGCTCCATCGGGACGCAGGCTCTGCAAGTCATCGAAGAACATCCCGACCTGTACGAAGCCTATGCGCTGACAGCCAACAACCGCGTGGAACTACTGATTGCCCAGGCACGGAAGTTCCAGCCGGAAGTGGTAGTGATAGCCAACGAAGAAAAGTATTCCGAACTGAAAGAAGCATTGAGCGACCTGCCTATCAAAGTGTACGCAGGCACAGACGCTATCTGTCAGATTGTAGAAGCAGGCCCCATCGACATGGTGTTGACAGCCATGGTCGGTTATGCCGGACTAAAACCAACCATCAACGCCATCCGCGCCAAGAAAGCGATTGCGTTGGCCAATAAAGAAACATTGGTAGTAGCGGGCGAACTGATTAATCAGTTGGCACAACAATATCGCACTCCGATTCTGCCGGTAGACTCTGAACACTCTGCTGTTTTTCAGTGTTTAGCGGGAGAAGTGGGTAACCCGATCGAGAAAGTGATATTGACAGCCTCCGGAGGTCCGTTCCGCACTTGCACCTTGGAACAGCTGAAATCCGTCACAAAGACGCAAGCCTTGAAACATCCCAACTGGGAAATGGGAGCAAAAATCACAATCGACTCCGCTTCCATGATGAATAAAGGTTTTGAGGTGATCGAAGCCAAATGGTTGTTCGGTGTTCAGCCCAGCCAGATCGAAGTGGTGGTGCATCCGCAATCAGTCATCCACTCGATGGTGCAGTTTGAAGACGGAGCTGTCAAGGCACAACTTGGGATGCCAGATATGCGCCTGCCCATCCAGTACGCATTCTCCTACCCCGACCGTATCAGCTCTTCTTTCGACAGACTCGATTTCTCCCAATGCACGAATCTGACGTTTGAGCAACCCGATACGAAACGGTTCCGCAACCTGGCACTCGCCTACGAAGCGATGTACCGCGGAGGGAATATGCCCTGTATCGTCAATGCTGCCAATGAAGTAGTGGTAGCCTCTTTCCTGAAAGACGGCATCAGCTTCCTCGGCATGAGCGACGTAATAGAGAAAACAATGGAACGGGTTGCCTTCATCGCCAATCCGACATACGACGATTATGTAGCTACGGATGCGGAAGCAAGGAAAATAGCAGCCAGTCTGATATGATCCGCTTCATCCCATTGATGAACAAAGAAAATAAAGAAATTGATTAGTATTAATATAAATTGAAAATAGCCTTTATATCCTCTCTTCGGTAGAGAATTAGTTGAAGGCTTTAAACTGTAAATAGACTATATGGAAACATTTTTGATTCGTGCCCTGCAATTGATTATGAGCTTATCCTTGCTCGTTATCGTTCATGAAGGCGGGCATTTTCTTTTTGCCCGTTTGTTTAAGGTGCGTGTAGAAAAATTCTGCTTATTTTTTGACCCTTGGTTCACCCTTTTTAAGTTCAAACCCAAGAAAAGTGACACAGAGTATGCAGTAGGCTGGTTGCCATTGGGCGGTTATGTCAAAATAGCCGGCATGATTGATGAGTCGATGGATACCGAACAGATGAAACAACCCGAACAACCGTGGGAGTTCCGTTCCAAGCCGGCGTGGCAACGTCTGCTGATAATGGTGGGTGGCGTACTGTTCAACTTCCTGTTGGCACTGTTCATCTACTCCATGATTCTTTTTGCATGGGGCGACCAATATATAAAGGTACAGGAAGCCCCTCTTGGTATGGAATTCAACGAGACTGCCAAAGCGGTAGGTTTCCAGGACGGTGATATCCTCCTTTCTGCCGACGGTGTTCCTTTCGAACGTTATGACGGCGACATGTTGAGCCAGATTGCCGATGCACGCGAAGTAAGCGTCATCCGTAACGGGGCAAAAGCCTCCGTCTATATCCCGGAAGACCTGATGCAACGCCTCTTGGCAGACAGTGTCCGCTTCGCCTCCTACCGTTTCCCGTACGTTATAGACAGCGTAATGGTGAACTCTCCTGCCGCACAAGCAGGAATCCAGGCAGGTGACAGCATCATCGCCCTGAACGGAACACCGATCTCTTTCTCCGACTTCAAAGAAGCGATGGCAGAACGTAAGAAAAACGAAGCAACCCTGCTCAAAGACAGCATAGATCCGCGTCTAATCACGCTGACTTATGTGCGTAACGGTGCAACAGACACGCTAAGTATGCGTGTAGACTCCGCCTACCTGATGGGTGTAACCGCCTGTCTCGTCACAGACCGTCTGCTCCCTATGGTAAAAAAAGAATATGCTTTCTTTGAATCCTTCCCCGCAGGTGTCTCCCTCGGTGTGAAAACCCTGAAAGGCTATGTAGGAAACATGAAATACCTCTTCTCAAAAGAAGGAGCCAAACAGCTGGGCGGCTTCGGAACGATCGGCAGCATCTTCCCCGCTACCTGGGACTGGCACCAGTTCTGGTATATGACAGCCTTCCTTTCCATCATCCTGGCTTTCATGAACATCCTCCCTATCCCCGCATTAGACGGTGGCCACGTGCTCTTCCTCTTCTACGAGATGATAGCCCGCCGCAAACCGAGCGACAAGTTTATGGAATACGCCCAGATGACCGGTATGATTCTGCTCTTCGGTCTGTTGATATGGGCTAACTTCAATGATATTTTGCGATTCTTCTTCTAGCGAATATAACAATAGAAAGATAGAGAAAACATATAAAAAGAATCATCCCGGATGAAAAAGGTTTTAAAAACCAATTTTCATCCGGGATCTTTTTTTATTGTTGTTTGTCTTTAAATCTTCAACATCTTCTTCTCTCTCTCCAAATCCGTCTCATCCAACTTAGGTGAAGGCACCGTGCACGTTTTGATATAATCTCCCTCCTGACACGTATAATTATAGTACACCTCCAATTCCGGAGTCAATTCCGCCCGCGGAACCAGACACCCTTCCATCTCCAGAAACTGATTAACATCCGTACTATCCGACTGTTTCACCAATACAATACGACGCGCAATCGGATTATGATTGTAGTCCAGACAGAGATAAAGCCCTTTCAGCATATTCGGAAACTCATAATGCGGAAGTTGCAGGTAAATAGTCACCAGCGCAAACTGTGGCAAATCCCTTTCGTTGAACATCAGGTAAGAGTTCTGATGATTACTGATAATCCCGCTCCCCCAATGCACCGACTTATACGCATTAATCATCCCCACCTTCACATACTCATTATTCTCGGAAGCACAAATCATGTACGGCTCGATCTTCAAGCTATCCGTAGAAGACGACAAACTGTAACTAAGATACATACCGCTATAATTATACACCTCCTGCACAGACTCCTTCGCCTCTTTCCCCAGCAACTTGATAAAAGAGTTGCCACTCTCCGCCTCGCTCTGCACGTCCGGTTCCATCTCCTGAAGCAACAGCCTCACCGATCCCACATTATTTAATAAGCGTTTCTTGGAAACATTATTCACCAGTGCCAAAGCTTCATCCAGCGCCTCGTCCGGTGTGCGTGTTTTCAATAAGTCGATATAAGCGGGAAGCACACTCGAATACAAAGCAGACAACACACTCGGAGCCATATCCACCCGGTCGGCAATTTCTTTCATCTTCACCCCGTTGTTGCGCAGGTACTCTATTCTTTTATAAATATCCGTAAGTTCGTCCATGATTTTTCGGTTTGTTAATTGATTCCGTTGCAAAGGAATGACTAAGGTATTATGTTTGTATTGCATGAATATTACATTAATATTTCAGTACACTTAAAGGCTCATATATACAATATGATTCATTGAAATTCATTTTTTCGTTCGCTCAGACACCCTACTTTTGCACCGGAAACAAAAAAAATAGCATTATGAATTTCAAAGAAAAACTGTCGCCTTCGGCCCAAAAGAAACTTTCCGATTTACTCTTTATCCTTTATGCGGGAGGAGCGGCACTGCTATCCTATTCATTAGTCTACGCACTACGCAAACCGTTCACCGCCGCCACGTTCGACGGCATGGAACTATTTGGTATGGACTATAAGATAGCCACCAGCATCATCCAGATATTCGGATATATGGTATCCAAGTTTATCGGGATCAAACTTATTTCCGAACTGAAGAGAGAAGGCCGCCTGAAATTCATTCTTGTTTCTATTTTAGTGGCCGAACTCTCTTTGGTTCTTTTCGGATGCCTACCCCGCCCGTTCAATGTGTTGGCGTTGTTCTTCAACGGACTGTCGCTTGGCTGTATGTGGGGAGTCATCTTCAGCTTCCTCGAAGGACGCCGGGTGACGGATCTGCTCGCTTCCCTTTTCGGACTTAGTATCGCAGTCAGTAGCGGCACAGCCAAATCCATCGGACTTTTCGTTGTCGACACCCTGCATGTCAGTGAATTCTGGATGCCTGCACTGATCGGTGCGGTAGCATTGCCCTTGCTGGCAGGACTGGGCTATATCCTCGATCACCTGCCCAAACCGACTGCCGAAGACAAAGCACTGCGTGTGGAACGTGTCACTCTCAACAAACAACAACGCTGGAACCTGTTCCGCAGCTTTGCTCCCATATTGACACTGCTTTTCTTCGCCAACCTCTTTCTCACCGTTTTGCAAGATGTCAAGGAAGACTTTCTGGTGAAAATCATAGACGTCAATGCCGCCGGACTTTCCCCGTGGGTATTCGCCAAAGTGGACGGTGTAGTCACACTGATTATCCTGGCCATTTTCGCCACCTTGGCAGTGATGAAAAGCCACATCAAAGTACTTTCCGTTCTATTGACCCTTGTCATTGCGGGAGCAATCACACTTAGCACTGTGGCATTCAACTACCATACCCTGCAACTTTCTCCGCTCGTGTGGTTATTTATCCAGAGCCTCTGCCTCTATTTTTCCTACTTGAGCTTTCAAACCATTTTCTTCGACCGCTTCATCGCCTGTTTCCGCATCAAGGGAAATGTAGGTTTCTTCATAGCGATGGTCGATTCCATCGGCTACACAGGCACAGTGGTGGTATTGGTAGTGAAAGAATGTTTCAACCCGGATTTGAATTGGCTGGAGTTCTACAATACGATGGCAGGGACAGTAGGAATCGTCTGCACCTTTGCGTTCACCTTAGCAATGATTTATCTGACACAAAAATACAGAAAAGGGAAACAGGGTGAAATACGCGGGAACGAATCCTGCCCCGTCCCCTCCCTCGCTTCTTATTAATTTCCGACGAATAAACCAATATTATATAGAAACAAGAATGAAAAAGATTGAATGTATTATTATGGACTGGGCTGGTACAGCCGTTGACTATGGATGTTTTGCCCCCGTGGCTGCTTTTATCGAAGCATTTGCCGAAAAAGGACTGGTAATCGATGTTGTACAGACCCGCAAACCAATGGGACTACCCAAAATTCAACACATCCGCGAACTACTTTCCATGCCTGACGTGAACGAACAGTTTACCGCCCGTTACCAACGCGCCTGGACGGAAGAAGACGTGGTAGAACTAAACCGCCTTTTCGAGAAGCATCTCTTCGCCTCTCTCGAAAACTACACAGACCCTATTCCGGGAGTAATCCCAACTTTGGAAAAATTGCGTGCCGCAGGTATTAAAATAGGATCGACCACCGGCTATACCCGCGAAATGATGGATGTAGTTCTCCCCGCCGCACAGGCAAAAGGATACCACGTGGATTATTGCGCCACTCCCAACCTGCTTCCCGCCGGACGTCCCGCTCCTTACATGATTTTTGAGAACCTGACGAAATTAGCAGTCCCCAGCCTCGACGCCGTTATAAAAGTGGGTGATACGATTGCCGATATTCTCGAAGGAGTGAACGCGAAAGTGCATAGTGTAGGCGTGATTCTCGGCAGCAATGAAATGGCACTTACCGAAGCAGAAACAAAATCAATGCCTGCCTCCGAACTCGAAGCCCGCATCGCCGATGTCAAAGAGCGCATGCTTGCCGCAGGAGCTTCTTACGTGATACGCACTATCGAAGAACTTCCCGCACTGATTGAAACGATCAACGCCGGCAACTAACATTCAAGCCCGCACCCAACAATCAGAAAAGAAACAAAATCATTTATTTATTCATTTCTAAAGAAAACATCATTATGAAACCATATTTGTTATTAACTCCGGGACCTCTAACCACCTCTGAAACAGTAAAAGAAGCCATGATGACCGACTGGTGTACATGGGACGAAGACTACAACCTCGGCATTGTTCAGGAACTCCGCAAAGACCTGGTTAACATCGCCACTAAAAAACCGGAAGAATACACTTCCATCCTTTTACAGGGAAGCGGAACCTATTGCGTGGAGGCCGTTTTAGGCGCCACCATCACCCCGAAAGACAAACTCCTGATTTGTAGCAACGGAGCCTATGGCGACCGTATGGGCAACATTGCAGAATATTACCATCTCGACTACGACATGCTGGCTTTTGAAGAAACAGAGCAGGTATCAGTTGAATATGTAGACGATTATCTTAGCAATAACTCCGATATCACACATGTCGCTTTCGTTCATTGCGAAACAACGACCGGTATCCTGAATCCGATCAAAGAACTGTCCCACATCGTCAAGATGCATGGTAAAAAGCTGATTGTAGACTGTATGAGCAGCTTCGGAGGTATCCCCTTAGATGTAAACGAACTCGGTATCGACTTCCTAATCAGCAGTTCCAACAAGTGTATTCAGGGTGTACCGGGATTCGGATTCATCATCGCCCGCCGTTCGGAATTAAAATATTGCAAAGGAGTGGCACGCTCTCTTTCCCTGGACATCTACGACCAATGGGAAACAATGGAAAAAGGACACGGAAAATGGCGCTTCACTTCACCGACACACGTTGTCCGTGCTTTCAAACAAGCCCTGACCGAATTGATTGAAGAAGGAGGCGTAGAAGCACGTTACCAACGCTACTGCGAAAATCACCGTATTTTGGTGGAAGGTATGCGTGCACTCGGATTCAAAACATTACTCGAAGATGACATCCAGTCGCCTATCATCACTTCTTTCCTTTATCCGCATGTTTCAGCCCATCTCCCATAAGGGACATTCCGAACAGAAACAAAGCGACTCCACTTAACAATGACAATACCATAGAAAATATTTCCATAATTTTCTCCTTTGTTGTCAGCTTATTTTACGCTTACTTAACATTCTTTTAAAATATTCTTAACCTTTTCTTTTTTATTATGTCACGTTAAACGTTTGATTACAATCGTATATTTGTCAGAAATCACATTTTTTTACATCCCGTAGAAAAATGAATCCCGTCAATTCCTCTTTTTTCATCAATTTATCCAAAAATTACGTTCTGATTTTATAATTCTTACCTTGCACTCAGACTGAGAATAAGCTATCATTTTGTCTATATGGGTAAATGTTTATACGGAGGAATATATTTGTGAGAAAAAAGGAACAGGAACACCTGATACAGACCGTCTATCCGGGTTCTATTGCTGAAGAACTGGAAATCGAACCCGGCGATGTACTGTTAAAAATAAACGGACAGAAAATTGAGGATGTCTTTGATTATCGTTATCTGATGAAAGATGAATATGTCGAAGTCCTGATCCGCAAGCCTTCCGGGGAAGAATGGCTTTTGGAAATCGATAAAGAGTACGACGATGAACTTGGAGTTGAATTCGAGAATGGACTGATGAGTGAATACCGCTCCTGCAGTAATAAATGTATGTTCTGCTTCATCGACCAGATGCCTCCGGGCATGCGTGAGACTCTGTATTTTAAGGATGATGACTCCCGTCTTTCATTTCTGCAGGGAAATTATATCACCATGACAAATATGAAGCAGGCAGATATTGACCGCATCATCCATATGCAGCTCGCACCGATCAATATCTCTGTACAGACAACCAATCCGGAGCTCCGCTGTAAGATGCTGCATAATCGTTTTGCCGGAGAAAAGCTAAAATTTCTGCAGGATCTGTATGAAGCACATATTGAGATGAACGGTCAGATCGTATTATGTAAAGGCGTAAATGACAAAGATGAATTAAAACGTTCTATTGAGGATCTTTCCAGCTATCTTCCTTTTATGAGAAGTGTATCCGTTGTACCTGCCGGACTTACAAAATACCGTGAAGGTCTCTATCCGCTGGAACTCTTTTCAAAAGAAGAAGCCGGTGAAGTCATTGATATGATTGAAAGCTATCAGCCAAAATTCTATGAAGAATATGGTCTGCACTTCATACAGGCAAGTGATGAATGGTATATTCTTGCCGAACGTGATTTTCCGGAAGAAGAACGCTATGATGGATATATCCAGCTGGAAAACGGAGTTGGCATGATGCGTCTTTTAAAGACAGAATTCCATGACGCTTTGGAAGCTCTGAAGCAGAATGACAACTATGAGACCTGGAAAAATGAGACCTGCCGTACACTTACCATTGCAACAGGCAAGCTTGCCTACAGTACCCTTGCCGGATTCGCAGAGGAGATCATGAAAGCATTTCCATATATTAAGATCAATGTATTTGCGATCCGCAATGATTTCTTTGGCGAGACTGTTACCGTATCAGGGCTGATCACCGGACAGGATCTTAAAGTCCAGCTTCTGGAAAAGAAAGCCTCCGGCACCGATCTTGGTGACACACTTCTTATCACATGCAATATGTTAAGAAGCGGCGAACAGGTATTTCTGGACGATATGACAGTACAGGAACTGGAAGATGCATTAGATATGACTCTGGTCGCCGTAGAAAACCAGGGACAGGAACTTATCGAAGCCATGCTCAATCATCACTATACAATGCAGCGTGACAATGATACAGACAGCTTTGTATACGTAAAAGGTTATAACTCATAGCACAAACGAAAACATACTTTCATTAGCAGGATTAAATTTTTCAGACAACACCAACAAAGAAAAAATACCACAGCTTTTTCAAAATTTGAAAGCTGCGGTATTTTTTTCCATTACGCCGGATTTACATGAATCATAATATGCTTTGTATTCGGAAACTTCTTTTCTACATTGTCGTGCACATCCTCTGCAATTGCATGCGCATCTTTCAACGAAAGTGCTCCATCTACTGCAATCTCTGCATCGATATACACCTTGTTGCCGAACATTCTCGTTCTTAACAGATCCAGTCTTTCTACTCCCCGGCTCTTTCTGATATAGTCTGCCAGTTTCTCTTCATATTCTTCACTGCATGAAGTATCCAGCATCTTATCCAGTGCATCTTTGAAAATATCAAATGCTACTTTCAGGATAAAAATACAGATAACTACACTTGCCAGCGGATCCAGCACAGGAAATCCAAGCATTGCACCACCTATACCAATCAGTGAACCAACGGAAGAAAATGCATCTGATCTGTGATGCCATGCATCTGCCATGAATGCTGCGGAATCCAGAATCTTCGCATAATGTCTGGTATACCAGAACATCCCTTCTTTTGTAAGAATCGACACGATAGCTGCCACAAGTGCGATCGTTCCCGGTGCCTGCAAATGACTGTAATCACCGGCTATGATCGTCTTCACACCACTCATTCCAATACCAATACCCGTTGCAAGAAGAATGGCTGCAAGCACCATCGATGCTACACATTCCAGTCTGTCATGACCGTATGGATGTTCGCTGTCCGCCGATTTCTTAGATAATTTTACCCCGAGAAATGCAATGAATGTGGCAAACACATCCGATAATGAATGAACCGCATCGGATATCATGGCTCCCGAATGTCCGATAATTCCTGCCAGCAGTTTGAACGCTGTCAGAATGACATTTCCAAGAATTCCCACAGTTGATAAATGATTGATCATTTTCTGTTCATTTAATTGTTGTTTTTGACTTGTCATAAGATAACCTCCATTTTTCATAATGTCATGTCTCCTATGGCACCTAAGGTGAGACTACTGTTCCTCGGTATTCTATTTACAAGACTGCTTTTTTGCAAAAAAATACACCTGTGGAACTTTCTACTTACTGTCCCACAGATGTATGATATATCGTCTCATCTGCTGCCGGTAATCGACCGGCCCGGCATGCACATCATTCTTTTCGATATTATCTTTATAAAAAAATGAATGTAGCCTGATCAGTTTGTACTGTTATCCCTTATCCGTATTGGATATATTCAGTGCAAAGAGATTTTATATATAATATTCGATTTTAATAAAAAAGTCAACTGCTTTTTCTGGTTTTCATTCTCTTTAATTTTATCAGAAAGTTCATTTTGTTCAAGAAGCTTTTTACATATGAAATTATGAAATTATTTCCCCAGTTTTTGTTGAACTGTAACCTTTTTCTTTGTGCAAATACTTTGAAATATCAACCGAGCCGAAATCCTTGAATTTCAAATATACTCTTTCCACAACTTATAATTTATCAAATGCAAACATATCTTCCGGAATTTCACACTCAGCAATACGTGAATAAGCGACATCTTTCTACACTACTTTATTTTCCTTTTCTGGAAGACGTTCATACAACCATGTCATACGTTTTAATCTCTCCACCGCCTTTTCATCAAACTGTCCCTTTTCCATTCTCCAGGTCCAATTTCCGCCAAGTGTAGACGGTACGTTGATTCTCGCCTTGCCATCCAGGTTCAATAAGTCCTGCATTGGTGTCACACAAAGATTCGCCATGCTGCTCATTGCAAGACGAATGAAATCCCACGCCAGGTCATCTTCATCCAAGCGCTGTGCATTCATATATTCTTTCGCAAAATCTCTTGTTGCTTTATCTGTGCTGTGATACCAACCTCTTGTTGTATCGTTGTCATGAGTGCCCGTATACACAACACTATTCTCCGGGTAATTGTGCGGAAGATATGTTGAACCTCCGTTTGGATCAAATGCAAACTGAACTACTTTCATTCCCGGAAATCCACTGTCAGACAACATCTGTAGTACACTTTCTGTCAGGAATCCAAGGTCTTCTGCAATAATATTCAGTTTGCCAAGTCTTTCTTCAATTGTATGGAACAGATCCATTCCCGGACCAGGCATCCATGTCCCATCTACTGCTGTCTCATTTCCATAAGGAATGGAATAATATTCGTCAAATCCACGGAAATGATCAATTCTTACTACATCATATAATTTGAGACAATGACGGATTCTCTTAATCCACCAGCCATATCCTGTCTTTTTATGATATTCCCAATTATACAGCGGATTGCCCCACAACTGGCCTGTTGCAGAAAAATCATCCGGAGGACACCCTGCTACTGCAACCGGATTATTCTCTTCATCAAACTGGAATAATTTCGGGGATGCCCATGTATCTGCACCGTCAAATGCTACATAAATCGGAATATCTCCAACAATCTGAATTCCCTGTTCATTTGCATAAGCGTGAAGCTGTGACCACTGTTTATCAAATTCATACTGTTGAAATTTATAGAAATCAATCTCTTCCGCAAGTTCTTCTCTTGCATTTTCAAGTGCTGTTTCTTCACGGTTTTTCAGAGCATCTTCCCATTCATTCCAACTGATTCCACCTTTACTGTCCTTGATTGCCATATAGAGGCTATAATCATCCAGCCAGTACGCATTTTCTTTAATAAAGTTATCATATGCTTCATCTTTTTCGAAACGCTCAAATGCCTTTTTCAGTACTTTAAATCTAGAATAATAGATTTTTTCATAATCAATAAACTCTGCCTTATCTCCGAAATCATATTCTTTGCATTCTTTTTTTGTCAAAAGTCCTTCTTTTATTAACGTCTCCAAATCGATAAAATATGGGTTCCCAGCATATGTAGAAAAGGACTGGTATGGTGAATCCCCGTAACCAGTTGGTCCGAGTGGCAGAATCTGCCAGTAACTCTGACCCGCTTCTCTAAGCTGGTCAACAAATTGATACGCTTCTTTTGAAATGCATCCGATTCCATATTTTGATGGAAGTGAAAATACAGGTAAAAGTACCCCACTAGCTCTATTCATCTCTTTCTCCTCCTCTTACAGATACCTGATATCTCTGTTGTACTCCTCAATTGCTCTGTCAGACGGGAACTATCCTGCTTTCACAACATTTCCAGCAGCTCCAATTATCACTGCCTCATAAGGACGCAATATATTTCCTTCTCTGCCGTCCTCATAGTTCCGGATCCAGACTTCCCCATCTTTCCACTCATCAAGCAATGGGCAGCTAACTTCCTCAT
>OGYI01002681.1_pt1 | contig 12704 bp, 8 predicted proteins | sample 1576521 | NCBI WGS metagenome assembly OGYI01 (sample SAMEA3541484, study PRJEB24748) | human gut metagenome | biome: human gut; feature: human-associated habitat; material: faeces | place: China | collected 2012
CGGAGGCGCGGCCCGCCTGCGTCAGGCGGCGGCGCGTGTAGGTGGAGAGCGCTTCCAGGTAGCGCCGCGACCCCTCGGCGTACAGCACGCCCAGGGCGAGCGACGACTTGCCCGACCCCGACACGCCCGCGATGCCGACGAGCCGGTTCAGCGGGATGCTGGCGTCGATGTCCTTCAGGTTGTGCACGCGCGCTCCGCGCACCTCGATGCGGTCGGGGCCGTGCAGGTCGCGGCCTGCGGCGGCCGCCGTCGCGCTTTGTTGGTCCATGGTGCGCCTCTTGGGGTTCGTCGGGTGTCGTCGCCGTTTCGGCTTCGCGTTTCATCGAAGCGTATGGTAGCACGAGCGCGGTCGGCTCGCGCGCCGCGGACGCGGAGGCGTGCCCCGGTTGGCGACGGTTCGCAGCCGGTTCATTACGTCTCCGTTGACCATCGGCCCTCGGAAACGTGCCGGAAAAATGAACTTTCGGTTCAAGTATGGTAAAGAGTTCAAGAACCTGCTTTAATGAGTTCAATTTATCCGGAGCGAAATTGAACTTACGGAGCGATGATGACCGAGAAGCAGGAAACGTTCGCCGAGCGTCTGGCCCGCGCGATGGCGGCCAAGGGCTACAAGCAGGCCGATCTCATCCGCATCGCGGGAGATCGCGGTATGAAGCTTGGGAAAAGCCAGGTCAGCCAATATGCGAACGGCAAGACCGTGCCCCGCAGGCCCGTGGGGGAGATGCTGGCCGACGTGCTGGGCGTGCCCGCCGCGTGGCTTATGGAGGGAACGGGCGAAATTGAACCTGAAACCGATTCCCGCAGCGCTGCGGACGGTGCGAGCGCGCCGACGAGCGCACCGAAGGGCGCAGGGGGAGCGGCCTCCGCAGCCGAGGAGCGAGCGGACGCCTTCGCCGCACCTGTCATCGACCGTACCGAACCGAGGAGCGATACCATGCGCGAGATCAAGAAGTCGACCAAGCTGGACAACGTACTGTACGACGTGCGCGGCCCGGTGGTGGAGGAAGCCGAGCGCATGGAGGAGGCCGGCGCGCGCATCCTGAAGCTCAACATCGGCAATCCGGCGCCGTTCGACTTCCGCGCGCCTGAGGAGATGGTGTTCGACATGAGCCGCCAGCTGGCCGAATGCGAGGGCTACTCGTCGGCGAAGGGCCTGTTCTCGGCGCGCAAGGCCATCATGCAGTACGCGCAGCTCAAGCACATTCAGGGCGTGGACATCGATGACGTGTACACCGGCAACGGCGTGAGCGAGCTCATCAACCTCAGCATGCTGGCGCTGCTGGACAACGGCGACGAGGTGCTGGTTCCTTCGCCCGACTACCCGCTGTGGACGGCGTGCGTCACGCTTGCCGGCGGCACGCCGGTGCATTACGTGTGCGACGAGCAGGCGGAATGGTATCCCGATATGGACGACATCCGCAAGAAGATCACGAGCCGCACGAAGGCCCTCGTCATCATCAACCCGAACAACCCCACCGGCTCGCTCTACCCGCGCGAGGTGCTGCAGGAGCTCGTCGACATCGCGCGCGAGCACGACCTCATCATCTTCTCGGACGAGATCTACGACCGCATCGTCATGGACGGTTTGGAGCATATCTCCATCGCCTCGATGGCGCCCGACGTGTTCTGCGTCACGTTCAGCGGCCTGTCGAAGTCGCACATGGTGGCGGGGTACCGCATCGGCTGGATGGTGCTTTCGGGAGACAAGGCGCGGGCGCGCGACTACATCCTGGGCGTCAACATGCTGTGCAACATGCGCATGTGCTCGAACGTTCCCGCGCAGTCCATCGTGCAGACGGCTCTCGGCGGCCACCAGAGCGTGCAGAGCTACATCGTGCCGGGCGGACGCGTGTACGAGCAGCGCGAGTACGTGTACAACGCGCTCAACGACATCCCCGGCGTGACCGCGGTGAAGCCCAAGGCGGGCTTCTACATCTTCCCAAAGCTCGACGTGAAGAAGTTCAACATCACGGACGACGAGAAGTTCGCGCTCGATCTGCTGCACGAGAAGCGCCTGCTCGTGGTGCACGGCGGCGGCTTCAACTGGAAGAAGCCCGACCACTTCCGCGTGGTGTACCTGCCGCGCATCGAGGTGCTGGGCGACGCCATGCGCGACCTGGGCGACTTCTTGAGCCGCTACCGGCAAGCGTGAGGGCGCGCGCCTACGCCTTGCCTTTCACCATGGACAGCGAGATCTTGCCGCGATCCTTGTCGATGCCCGTCACCCACACCGTGACCGTGTCGCCCACGGCCACGACTTCGCTCGGATGGCGCACGAAGCGGTCGGCCATCTTGGAGACGTGCACGAGGCCGTCCTGCTTCACGCCGACGTCCACGAACGCGCCGAAGTCGACGACGTTGCGCACCGTGCCGGTAAGCTCCATCCCCACGGTCAGGTCGTCGAAGTCGCGCACGCCCTCGCTGAACACGACCTCCGGCGCGTCGTCACGGGGGTCGCGGCCCGGCTTTTCCAGCTCGGAGACGATGTCGCGCAGCGTGGGTGCGCCAACGCCCAGCTCGGCCGCCAGCGCGTCCACGTCGCCGAGGCGGCTCGCGATGTCGGGGACGCCGCCGTCGGCGAGCGCTTCGGGCTTCACCTTCGCGCGCTTGAGCAGCTCGTTTGCGACGGCGTAGCTTTCGGGGTGCACGCTCGTGGCGTCCAACGGGTTCTTGCCGTCCGAGATGCGCAGAAAGCCCGCGCAGTTCTGGAAGGCCTTCGCGCCCAGCTTCGGCACCTTCTTCAGCTGACCCCGGTCGGTGAACGCGCCGTGCTCCTCGCGGTAGGCGACGATGTTCTTGGCCACTGCGGCGCTGATACCCGACACGTAGCCCAGCAGGCTCGCGCTGGCGGTGTTGAGGTTCACGCCCACGCGGTTCACCACGTTCTCCACCACGCCCGTCAGCGCGCGGTCGAGCGCCGCCTGGTTGAGGTCGTGCTGGTATTGGCCCACGCCGATGGCCTGGGGCGGGATCTTCACGAGCTCGGCCAGCGGGTCCTGGAGGCGGCGTCCCAGGCTCATGGCGCCGCGCGTGGTGACGTCGAGGTCGGGGTACTCCTCACTCGCCAGCTGGGAGGCGGAGTACACCGACGCGCCGGCCTCGTTCACGATGGTGTAGCGCAGGGGCGCGTCCGACTTGGCGATGAGGTCGGCCACGACCTCCTCCGTCTCGCTGCTGCCCGTGCCGTTGCCGATGACGATGGTGTTGGCGCGGTGGCGCTTCACGTACTCGGCCAGCTTGTCCTGCGTCTTGCGCACCTCGCTGCGCGGAGGGGTGGGGTAGACGGTGGTGAAGTCGAGCAGCTTGCCGTACTCGTCGAGCACCGCCACCTTGCAGCCGGTGCGGTAGCCCGGGTCGATGGCGATGACGCGCGCGCCGCGCACGGGGCGCTGCGAAAGCAGGCTCTCGGTGTTCTTGGCGAACACCTTGATGGCGTCGGCCTGCGCGCGCTTGGTGAGGAGGCTGCGCATCTCGCGGTCGAGCGCGGGGGCCATGAGGCGCTTGTAGCCGTCGGCCGCGGCCTCGCGCAGCACGGGGGCGAAGGGGCTTGCCGGGTTCCTGACCACGCGGCGCTCGAGTTGTTCGATGGCGGCGTCTGCGTCCACGTGCACCTTCGCGCGCAGCTTGCCCTCCTTCTCGCCGCGGTTCACGGCGAGCACGCGGTGGTTGGGGATGCGCGAGAGCGGCTCCGAGAAGTCGTAGTACGCCTCGTAGACGGTCTTCTCTTGCGGGTCGACCGCTTCCACGGCCAGCGCGCCGGTGCGCTTGGTGAAGCTGCGCAGGGCCTCGGTGTGCTCGGCGTCGTCGGCGATGACCTCGGCCACGATGTCCTGGGCGCCCTGCAGCGCCGCCTCGGGCGTGGGGAAGCCGGCCTCGGCGTTCACGAGCCCGGCCGCGAGGTCGAGCGGCGTTTTGTCGGAGCGGCCCTGCGCCAGGATGAGCAGCGCAAGGGGCTCCAGCCCCGCGTCGCGCGCCTTCGACGCGCGGGTGGCGCGCTTCTTCTTGTACGGCTTGTACAGGTCCTCCACGCGCTGCATGACCGCGGCGTCCTCGATCTTCGCGCGCAGCTCGGGCGTGAGCTTGCCCTGCTCGTCGATGGCGCGCAGCACCTCGTCCTTGCGGGCCTCGAGGTTGCGCAGGTAGGCGAGGCGCTCGTCGAAGGTGCGCAGCTGGGCGTCGTCCATGCCGCCCGTGGCCTCCTTGCGGTAGCGGGCGATGAACGGGATGGTGTTGCCCTCGTCGACCAGGGCGATAACGGCCGCGACCTGCGCCGCGGTCAGGTTGAGCTCGCACGCGAGCGTGGTTTGGATGGTGGGCATGGAGCGAACTCCTGAGGTCTCGAGCGGCTGATTCGTCGGCCTTGCATTATAGCGCGACTCTCCCCGCTACCTCTGCGTGGGATTGGACGAGCTTGGCTGCGCTGTCTGGCACCCCGTGTTGGGGTCCTTCGCAGAATCGCGGGCTTCTGGTCACAGTTTTGGCCGCTCTGAAGCTTTTCGGCGGTTAGCAGGTGCTTCGGCGCAATTCGCGACCTGCGCAAACACGCAGAGGACAGCCGTCCGGCCGTCGAAACCGAACTCTGGGCGCACGAAAAGGCTTCAGAGCGGCCAAAACTGTGACTAGAAGCCCGTATCGGTGCTAAGGCAAGATCGACATGTTGTCATGCCGAGCAAGCGGAGCGACCGCAGTAGCTTCCCTAATAGAAAGTGTCGTGCTCGCGTCCCCATTCGCACATGGCTTCCATCAGGGGGTAGAGCGACTTGCCCTTCTCGGAGAGGCGGTATTCCACCTTCGGCGGGATCTGGGGGTACTCGGTGCGCACGACAAGCCCGTCAGCTTCCATGGCCTTGAGCTGGCTGCTGAGCGTCTTGTCGGTGATGCGGCCGATCTTGCGCTTGAGCTCGTTGAAGCGCATGGTCTCGCATTCCACGAGCCAGTACATGATCACGAGCCGCCACTTCCCGCCGATCATCGACAGCGTGTAGCCGAACGGCGTGTCGGCGAGCGACGAGAGGCTTCCCTCGTAGGGCTTCATGCTCATAGCGCTTCCTTTCGGGATAGTACCTGTTCTAAAAGACCGTACTTCCTTTGCGGTCGTCCCATACAGTATAACGAGAGGCGGCAAAGAAAGGACGATGTTCGCGAAAGGATGCGCCATGGCCATGACCAAGGTGAGGATCACCGTTTTGAAGACCACGTTCGATGAGGAGCTGGCTGCCGAGTACGGCGCCGAGAGGCTCGCGCCGTGCCCCATGATGAAGGCCGGCCAGGTGTTCCTCGCCGACTACGCCAAGCCCGAGGGCTTCTGCGACGAGGCGTGGAAGGCCATCTACCAGTACGTGTTCGCGCTCGCCCACGGCGGCGGCGACTTCACGTTCTACTTCGATGACTGGATGCGCGTGCCCGGACGCGCCATCGTCAGCTGCAACGACGGTCTGCGCCCCGTCATCATGAAGCTCGAGGCCACCGACATTCCCGCCGAGTTGAACTACGATCCGGTGCGCTAGAGGCGCATTTTCAGGTACACCATGTCCATGAGCTTGTGGCCTTCCTCGTACATGGGATGGTCGTAGTTGTCGACGAAGAAGTTCTCCACGACATGCGAGCGCTCGAACCCGCACCGCTCGTAGAAGCGCAGGATGCCGGGCACGTCGCCCGTGCCGACGAGGAGCCAGCCCCCTCGGTCCCGGTAACGCTCGGCGACAAGCGCGACGAGCCGCCGCCCGTAGCCCTTGCGCTGGTGCTCGGGCACGGTGACGATGTTCTTGATCTCGAACACGTCGGGCTCTTCCTGCGTCACCACGCAGAGCGCCCGCGCCTCATCGTCCTCGATGAGGGCCAGCAGATCGCCGCGGTGCAGGTACCGCTCGATCATGTCCGCCGACTCGTCGGCGATGAGCAACAGGTCGAGGTGCTGCGCTCTGTCGCTTTCGGGGATTTCGGCGAATTCCATATAAGGCTCCTCCTCGTGTCTTAGAATCGCAGGCGAGATAATCCCAAAGAGGCATTATAGCGGGCTGACGCGTCTGGTTTCCCGGCGCGCGCACGCGAGCGAGCGGAAGGCGAAGGCGATGAACATCCAGGTGTTCGGCACCAAGAAGAGCTTCGACACGAAGAAGGCGCAGCGCTACTTCAAGGAGCGGCGGGTGAAGTTCCAGTTCATCGACCTTGCGGAGAAGGGGATGAGCAAGGGCGAGCTGGAGTCGGTGCGCCGAGCGGTGGGCGGCATCGACGCGCTCGTCGACCCCAAGGCGAAGGACCAGGACACGGTGGCGCTGCTCGCGTACCTCGCGCCCGACCAGAAGTTCGACAAGCTGCTGGAGAACCAGCACGTGCTGGCCGAGCCCATCGTGCGCAACGGCAAGCAGGCCACGGTGGGCTACGCGCCCGACGTGTGGAAAGGGTGGGAGTAGCCCGCCGGAGCAGTAGTACGGCGGCGACAAGCCGTGCGCGTCGCTCGCGTGATCTTCGTTACGTTGTCCGGATGCCGTCCGGGAGTCGGACTTCAGCGCTTCCGTCGAATAATCGCGCCGTTTCGGTGTCGCTTCGTCCGGTGTGGGCCTGATGCGGGTACCATAGGGCCGTGCAAGCGCGGCAACACCCACAAGGAGGCCCTATATGGATGCGATGGAAAAGCGGTACCTGGAACTTCTCTCGCGGTCGTTCCCTACCGCCGCCAAGGCTTCGGCGGAGATCATCAACCTGAGCGCCATTTTGAACCTGCCGAAGGGCACCGAGTTCTTCGCCTCGGACATCCACGGCGAGTACGAGGCGTTCTCGCATATCCTGCGCAACGGCTCGGGCTCCATCAGGCTCAAGATCGACGACGTGTTCGGCGACACGCTGAGCGCGGCCGAGAAGCGCTCGCTGGCCACGCTCATCTACTACCCACGCGAGAAGATGGAGCTGGTGCTGTCCCAAGTGGACGACCCGCAGGCATGGTACGAGACCGTGCTGCCGCGCCTCGTGGCCGTGTGCAAGCGCGCCGCTCAGAAGTACACGCGCTCCCGCGTGCGCAAGGCGCTGCCGCGCGATTTCGCGTACATCATCGAGGAGCTGATGACCGAGAACAGCCAGGGCGCCGACAAGAAGGCCTACTACGCGGCCATCATCGACGCCGTCATCCGCACCGACCGTGTGGGCGCGCTCATCGAGGCGCTGTGCCTGCTCATCCAGCGTTTGGCCATCGACCATCTGCACATCATCGGCGACATCTACGATCGCGGGCCGTACCCTGACGTCATCATGGACACGCTCATGGGCTACCACTCGCTCGACATCCAGTGGGGCAACCACGACATCGTGTGGATGGGCGCCGCGCTCGGCCAGCGCGGCTGCATCGCGCACGTGGTGCGCAACTGCGCGCGCTACGGCAACCTGTCCATCCTGGAGGACGCCTACGGCATCAACGTTCTGCCCTTGGCCTCGTTCGCGCTCGAAGCGTACAAGGACGATCCGTGCGTCGCCTTCGGCCTCAAGGGCAATCCGGATCTCCCGCCGCAGGAGCTGGAGATGAACGTCAAGATCCAGAAGGCCATGGCCATCATCCAGTTCAAGGTGGAAGCGCAGCTCATCGACGAGAACCCCGGCTTCGGCCTGGAGGGTCGCAAGCTGCTCGACAAGATCGACTACGAGCGCGGCACGGTGATGCTGGGCGGCATCGAATACGAGCTGACCGACACGGTGTTCCCCACGGTGGATCTGGCCGACCCTTATCGGCTGACGCCCGAGGAGGAGGACGTCATGCAGCGCCTCGAGCAGGCGTTCACGGGCTGCGAGAAGCTGCAGCGCCATATGCGCTTCTTCCTGGATGCGGGCAGCCTGTACAAGATATGCAACGGCAACCTGCTGTTCCACGCGTGCGTGCCGCTGAACGCCGACGGCTCCCTCATGGAAACGGAGGTGTTCGGCGAGACGTACAAGGGCCGCGCGCTCTACGACGTCATGGAGCGCTACGTGCGCGCGGCGTTCGACGACGCCGACCCTGAGCTCGCCAAGCGCGGGCGCGACCTTCTGTGGTATATGTGGCTGGGCGAGGGGTCGCCCCTGTTCGCGAAGAGCAAGATGGCCACGTTCGAGCTGTACCTCATAGCCGAGAAGGAGGCGCGCAAGGAGGTCAAGAACCCGTTCTACACCTACCTTGACGACGAGCGCGTGATGGCCGGCGTCTTCGAGGACTTCGGGATGGACCCCGAGACCTCGCGCATCGTGTGCGGCCATATTCCCGTGAAGGTGAAGGACGGCGAGGATCCGGTGAAGTGCGGGGGCAAGGTGCTTACCATCGACGGCGGCTTCTCGAAAGCCTACCAGCCCACCACGGGCATCGCCGGCTACACGCTCATCTCGAACTCATACGGCTTCGTGCTGGCCGCCCATGAGCCGCTCTCGTCGGCGCGCGCCGCTGTGGTGAACGAGCTTGACATCCACTCGTCGCGCAGCGTGGTGGAGCAGCCGGACAAGCGCACGCTCGTGGCCGACACCGACAACGGAGCCGAGCTCAAACGACAGATCGCGGAGCTTGAACGATTGCTGGAGGCGTATCGCACCGGCGAGATCGCAGAAGGCGCCATGTAGGGGAGCGGCGCGCAGCAGGGGCGTGGTGCGTATTGGCGCCGTCGCGCACCTCTCCCTCCCTGACCCCGTTCCTCGTCGCCCTGCGTCTGCCTATAGGGGATTTGTCAGGTATTCCTCGAGGATCCTCCTGAGCTTCGCCGTGTCGATGGGCTTGGTCATGAAGCCGTTCATGCCGGCTGCGAGGGCACGCTCTCGGTCCTCGTTGAAGGCGTTGGCCGTCATGGCCACGATGGGAACGGGCTTTCGCCCGACCTCGCGCTCCTGCTCGCGTATGGCGCGGGTTGCCTCGATGCCGCCCATGACGGGCATCTGCACGTCCATGAACACGAGGTCGTAATACCCTTCGGGAGCGTTCGCCATGGCATCTACGGCCTTCTGACCGTCGCTCGCCTGGTGGACTTCGGCGCCGATGCGCCGAATAAGCTCCGAGGCTATCTCGAGGTTCAGCTGGTTGTCCTCTACGAGCAGCACGCGTCCCTCAACATGCGCCTCGGCTGGCTCGCAGGAGTCCTCGGCCGGGTCGTCCGGGTGGGAGAAATGCTTCAGAACGCGATGTAAGCGCGATTTGAACAGGGGTTTCGATACAAAAGCCGACACGCCTGCGGCGCGTGCGTCGTCTTCTATCTCGTGCCAATCGTAGGCTGTCAGCAATACGATGGGCGTGGAGTCTCCCACTTCCGAGCGGATGCGCCGGATGGTCTCGATGCCGTCCATGCCCGGCATGACCCAGTCGACGATGATGAAGCGGTAGTCCCTCCCCTCGCGATGGGCACGTGCGACCAGCGGCACGGCGTCGAGGCCCGAAGAGGCTGCGTCGCCGCAAAGGCCGAGCTCGTCTAGGATGAGCAGCGTTCCTTCGACCACATCCTGGTCGTCGTCTACCAGGAGGACGCGTGCAGACTCCAGCCCTGCGAGCGAGAAGTCCTCCTCCTCGTCGATCGGGGCGAGGGGGACCGTCATGGTGAAGGTCGATCCCTTGCCCAAAGCGCTCTCCACCTCGATGGAGCCGCCCATCATATCCACGACGTTCTTCGTGATGGCCATGCCCAGGCCGGTGCCCTCGATCCGCTCCGTCATGTCGCTTTCCTCCCGCTCGAAGGGGTCGAACAGGCGCTCGATGAACTCCGGTGACATGCCCAGGCCCGTGTCCTGCACCACGAAGCGGTAGTCACGACAGCCGGGGCGGCGGGACGGCCCCTCGCTTAGCGAAAGGCGCACCGATCCGCCGTCGGGCGTGTATTTCAAGGCGTTGCTGACAAGGTTGATGAGCGCCTGGTTCATCCTCATGGAGTCGCCGATCACGGTTTCCTGCTGGATGGTGCCCACGGTGATGTCGAGCGACAGGTTCTTCGCGCGGGCCTGGGGCTGGACGATGGCGATAACGCCGTTGACGAATTCGGGAAAGCTGAAGCGGTCCTCGTTCAGCACGATCTTGCCGCTTTCGATCTTGCCCATATCGAGCACGTCGTTTATCAGGCTCAGAAGGTGCCGTGAGGAGGACTGGATGCGGTCGAGGCAGGCGGCTATGCGGTCAGGTTCGTGCAGGTGGGTTTTGGCGATGGCGGTGAGTCCGACGATGGCGTTCATAGGGGTGCGGATGTCCTGGGACATGTTGGAGAGGAACTGCGATTTCGCCGCGCTGGCGGACTGCGCGAGGGCGAGCGCCTCCTGCAGGTCGGCCTTGAGGCGGCCTTCCCGCATGCGGTTGCGGTACATGAGCGTGAGGTACACCGCCAGCGACACGGTTACTCCTGCCATGAGCACCACCGCCCAGCCTACCGTCTGCCGCCCCCTTTCTTTCACGATGCCATAGAGCTGCTCCACCGACTCGGTCGACTCGTCCAAGATGCCGGCGTCTATGCGCAGAAGCTCTTCGACGGCGGGGTCGATGATCCCGTCCACATAGGCCTCGATCTCCTCGTCAGTTACATCGGCGTTGCGGCACAAGGCGACGTATTCCCGTTGCGCGACGTCGAGCGATTCATAGCCCTGCTCAAGCTTGCGGGCGGCTTCGGGGTCGGACTCGTGTGCCGTTGCCATAAAGGACAGCTTCTCGCGCAAATCGGCGTCAGCTACGGCGTAGGAGCGCTCGATGTCGTTGATGGCGCTGTCCGTGCGCGTGAACAGCGGCCGGTCTGCAAGGGTCCGGCACTGCACGAGCAGCGTTTCCACGCGCCCTGCTGCCACAGACACGGGGTAGGGGCCGTTCTTTGTCCGGTCCGTTTCGGCGCCGAGGGTCATCATGTTGTTTATGGTGATCGCGAAGAACAGCGTCATCAGAGCGGCTAGGATAACGGCGATTGCCCTCGGCAGCCAGACCGATGCGTTCGCGTTCTGCTTCATAGCATTGTCCCCTCTACGCGCGCGTTCAGGTGCGGAGGCACGCGCTTCCGCGTTTGAGATCGATCACGTTATCATGATTGGCTAGATTATGAATACATGGTAGCACGCGCATCGTCCCCTCGAAGGTTTCGATGAGGATTTCGTTCGCCTTGATGCTGCCCGTTGGCAATCATGCCAGCGAGTCCGCTCCTCTTGATGGCGGCCCGCCTCGTCATCTGGAATTGCCGAAATCTGGATGCGCGTTAGGGGAGAAGCTACGGCAGCGAGGCCCTGGCTTTTCCTTTTGCCCTCCCTCCCTCGTCGAGCAGCTGGCGCGCGTACGCTATGGCGTCGTCGATGTTGCTGCGGAAGTGGTCCTCGCCCACAAGGTCCACGAAGCCTGCGCGGCGCATGGTCTTCATCGGCTGCTCGTTCGCGTGCGAGAAGATGAGGCTGACGCCGTTCTCGCGACAGTACTCGTAGAGGTTCTCGAGCGCGTTCATGCCCGTCGAGTCGAGCGAAGGCACGCCGCGCATGCGAATGATCAGGTACTTCGTGAACTCCTTCACCGAGATGTCGGAGATGCGGTCCGACATGCCGAAGAACATGGGGCCGTTGATCTCGTACACGCGCACGCTTGCGGGCAGCTCGCGCAGGTGCGTGACCTCGGAGTCCTCGTCGCAGTAATATTTCCAGCCGCGCACCTCGGTCTCCTCGCTCACCGTCTTCATGAACAGGACGACCGTGATCAGCATGCCCACGCCTATGGCTACCACCAGGTCGAACACGATGGTCAGCCCAAAGGTGAGCAGCAGCGTGGCAACGGCGCCGCGCGAGGCCGTTTTGCATAGGTGCACGAAGTTGCGCCAGCCGGACATGTTGTAGGCCACGTGCAGCAGGATGGCCGCGATGGTGGGCATGGGGATGAGGGCGGCGTAAGGCATGAAGAACACCAGGATCACGAGCAGCACCAGCGCGTGGGTCATGCCGGCAACGGGCGTGCGCCCGCCGTTCTTGACGTTTGCCGCGGTGCGCGCGATGGCGCCGGTTGCGGGGATTCCGCCGAATAGTACCGAGCCGATGTTGCCCACGCCCTGCGCCACCAGCTCCATGTTGCTGCGGTGGTGCGAGCTGATCATGCTGTCGGCCACGACGCAGGACAGGAGCGACTCGATGGCGGCCAGGATGGCGATGGTGATGCCGTTCGGCAGCTGGTCGCTTAGCAGCTCCACGCTCAGCTGGGGAACGTGGAGCGTGGGCAGGCTGCTGCCGATGGTGTACAGGTCGCCGATGGTGCTCGCCTGCATCCCAAGGCCGCTTACCATGCCGATTCCCACGATGAGCGCCACCAGGGATCCGGGGATCCTCTCGCTCACCTTGGGCCAGAGGAAGAGGATGGCAAGGCACACCGCGCCCACGGCGAGGGCCTGCCAGTTCGCCGTGCCGATGTTCTGGGCGACGGCCTGCAGCTTGTCCATGGTCTCGACGGTGGGGGTGCCGGTGGGGAATGCCAGGCCGGCGAAGTCCTTGACCTGCCCGATGACAAGGGTCACGGCGATGCCCGCCGTGAAGCCCGTGGTGATGGTGTAGGGGACGAAGCGGATGAGGGATCCCAGCTTGAAGAAGCCCATCAGCACGAGCAGCACGCCGGCGATGACGGTGGCCGCGACCAGGCCGTCGATGCCATCGGTTGCCACGATGCCCGCCACGATGGTGGCGAACGCCGCCGTGGGCCCCGAGATCTGCACGCGGCTGCCGCCGAGGAAGTCCGGTAGTTTCACGCCGCAGATCTCACGCACGCCGCTCTT
>OGYI01002685.1_pt1 | contig 12686 bp, 13 predicted proteins | sample 1576521 | NCBI WGS metagenome assembly OGYI01 (sample SAMEA3541484, study PRJEB24748) | human gut metagenome | biome: human gut; feature: human-associated habitat; material: faeces | place: China | collected 2012
ATTACAGAGAATAATTCCTAAACAAAAAGCGTTAGTCTTTGTAGAGTTTGAATAACGTACATGAGCCAAGAAATGCCGAATTTACGGCGTTTCTTGGCTCGTTTTTTGCCCAGTGACAATCAAATGACAATAATTTTGGAAATTACTCAAAAAAAATTTTGTATTCACATTCAACTTGATCAAAAGAATCATTTCGGGAATCATCTTTAATTCCAATTACTTTAGTAAGAGCAATTTTTCCGTTTTCATTTATCCAAACTATAACATCATTTATATCGGCTGTTCGACATCTTGATGAAAAATCAGTTTCATTTATATCAGAGAGGAAGATATTTTCAATATTGTTTACTTGTTTTATTCTGCCGATGGAGGTTATATTATTACAATCAGAATATGCATGAATGGAAGTATCACTTGCTTTGCTCCATTTTGTAGAAAAACTATAAATTCCCGAACCAATAGTGAATTCGCCATTGTTATTTGAATAATCAAATGAGAATTTAGAAATAATTGAGCAAAAGTTAGTATGTAAAGATGAGTGTTTGCCTGTACCTTCAAAGCGTACTAAATTCATTTTAATTAATTTCCCTATGTGATGCTTGATGGAAGCAATAGAAAACCCTAAAATTTCAGCAACTTTAGAATAAGTTATATTCATATTTGCTGGATTATGTATTACTTCTAGAATGGCTAAATCAATATTTTGTAAATCGGGATATGCATCTTTTAGCATATCTTTAGGAAATTCTGTTAGATCACTACTTCCGCTTGTTTTTGCTATTTTATCCTGCAAGGTATCAATAATTTGAGATTGGTAGTTTTCAATTGAATCGGCTCTTACCCAACCAGGAGATGGAAAATCTATAACAAGTTTATTGAGTGCAATTGGTACGTTAAGTGCTAATTCGGTTTGATTCTTCCAAATTGTCGCAAGACGAGTTTTCGTTGCTTTCTCTCTAAATGCTTTCAGCTTTGATTGCTTAAGAGGATCGGTATCCTTTTTATCTTCAGAAACCGAACTGTTTTCATCTAAAGCAAATACGAGAATAGGAATTCCTTTGGACAATGCATAGTCGTATTCCATTTCCGTATAACTTATTTGAGTGTCTTCATTAATAGTTCCGTAACGTTTACCTATAATGAGTAGATAGTAATCACATAGGTCGATGACCTTGGTTATTACTTTGAATTGTTCGGTATTCGAAGCAACGAACATTTCCATTCCTGCTGGAATAAAATCCATTTTTAGTAATGCGTCAATTATTAATCTTCTTTCATCTATCAAATCAGTATATGTTGAACTAATAAAAATTTGGTATTTTCTAAAATTATCTGTTGACATATTATTCCACCTTCATATTTGTAATTGGTAATTTATTCCTTCTTAGGTTTCCTTTTCCTCTTCACATAAGAGAAATCAGGAAACAAGTCTTTTAACAATTCAGCAGTTTCTTCTGCATCGTCATATTCATCCATATTTTGAACAAGTAGCTGGTCGTCATAATCAAGATTCAACGAAACAGTATACTCTTTATTTGGGTCTGTTGGGTTCATTGGGTACTTTACCTCTTTAAGATAATATTCCGTTTCTGATATTTCTCCATCCTCTAGCTTGTCTCGTAAACGTGCCCAATACTCAACCATCTTTCGGAAGTTATTAAGGTCTTCCTGTGGACGGGGACCGGCACTAGGAAGCCGCTCTTCAAATTTGAAGCATATTTCTCCATCTTTCATAGTAGGTCGTAGTCCGTATGCCCATTCAATGTCAAATAGTACATGAAGTGCACTGAATATATTGGCAACATCAGGGTCAGATAATGCATAAAAACTGACACCTAGATTGTTTGCAATACTTAATAAAGTCGCTTCGTCCGGATATCTGTTTCCGAGTTCATAGTTTCTAATAGTAGATTCATTTAATCCGCATTTTTCTGCTAATTCCTTTTGCGTCATGTCAGATGCAATTCTGAAATTTCGAATCAAATAGCCTACTCGGCTGGTGAATGTCTCGCCCATTTTTACTGCTCCTTATAAGGTTAATGAGGGTTGTAGTATGCACGACGACACGAGGTACAAAACATGCATATACATTAATACTTAATATGTTTTCTGCGAAGGCAAAAACTCGAAAAACCTTCGGTTTTCCTCGTTCGCGAGCGCGTTCTCATGGCGCTTTGACGATTGTTTATGCTTCGCATATCATTCGTCAAAACTCCATGCTCACTTTTGCCTTCGCGTACATTATAACACCAACAGTGCGAAAGTGAAATGTTTTTTGTTGAAAAGTATTGACAGTACAAAAATGAACTGCTAATATAATACACATCATAACCGTTCGGAAATGAACTGAACGATAAAACATAAGAGAGGAGGCATTAGCTTATGGAGAACAAACGATTTTTAGCAGCGCAGGATGTCATGGAAATGCTAGACATATCACTATCCTATGCATATAAGCTGATACGACGACTGAATGCAGAACTTGAGGCTGATGGATTCGTGACAATAAAAGGGCGTGTAAGTACACAGTATTTTATGAAACGAATCTACGGGCTATCTACGGATAAGGAGGTGGGATAGATGGCAGTTATCAAGAATCATAAGACCGGAATGTGGGAGGTGAGAACCTATTATAAGGATTTGACAGGAGCAAGGAAACAGAAAACCAAGAGGGGATTTGCCAAGAAAAGCGAAGCCCTTGAATGGGAGCGGAATTTCAAACTGAAAGAGGATCAGAGTATCAGTATGAGTTTCAAAAGTTTTGTGGATATTTATCTGACGGATTTAGAGCCGAGAATAAAGCGCAATACTTTTCTGACAAAGAAGCACATTATTGAGACAAAGATTCTGCCCTATTTCGGAAAACGAAAACTGGATGATATTCGGACCTCGGATGTCATCCAGTGGCAAAATGAGATTATGAAGCTGAAAAAGGATAATGGGGAGTTATTCTCCCCTACCTATCTGAAAACCATCCATAATCAGCTCAGTGCCATATTAAATCATGCAGTAAATATGTATGGACTGAAAGATAATGTGGCACGAAAAGCCGGAACCATGGGCAAAGAAGAAAATAAGGAAATGGAGTTCTGGACGCAGGATGAATTTCAGGCATTTTTAGAGTGCGTGGCAGATAAGCCTATTTCATATTATGCATTTGAAATGCTTTATTGGACAGGGATTCGAGAAGGTGAACTGCTTGCCTTGACACCAGCTGATTTCAATTTTGAAAAGAAAACTCTTCGGATAAATAAGTCATATCAGAGGCTGGAAGGCAAAGATGTGATTACAGATCCGAAAACACCAAAGAGTAACAGAACAATTGTCATGCCGGATTTTCTTGCTGTAGAGATGGAGAATTTTATAAGCAGCCTTTATGGAATAAGGGATGATGACAGAATTTTCACTATTTCAAAAAGTTATCTGCATCATGAGATGGACAGAGGTGCAAAGCTTGCAGGAGTGAAGAGAATACGAATTCATGGATTGCGGCACTCGCACATTTCATTGCTAATCAATTTAGGGTTTTCTGCATTGGCAATAGGGGAAAGAGTCGGGCATGAGGCAGTAGATATCACATATCATTATGCACATTTATTTCCAATGGTGCAGACGGATATGGCAGCACAACTGGAAACAGAAAGGGAGGCACTAATTAATGTCAGAAAAGAATAGAGATGATAAAAACAGATGGCGGAATGTTACAATAGCATTCCGCATGTCACCAGAGGAAAACGAGGAGTTGAATAACAGAGTGAAACTCAGCGGATTTCATACTAAGCAGGATTATATAATCCAGAGTGTCCTTCATCAAAAGGTGGTTGCCACAGGTAACCCGTTGATGCTGGTGCAATTCCGGCAGAACCTGCAAAGGATTGAGCACGAGCTTGAGAGGATAGAAAAGGCATCAGACATGGATGAGGAGTTACTTACTCCCATCCGCTCCATGCTGGAAATATTGGAAGGTTTCAAGGAACAACCGAGAACACTGGCAGATATGAAGCAACTTACAGTACCAAATGAGGAATAACAGATATTTTGTATAAAGGAAGTGACTGCTATGAGCGAAGAAACATTATTTGAAAAATTAGGTGTGAAATACATAGAAAAAGAGGGCATTTTTTATCCGTTGATTACATTAGGTGAAGCGGAGAACAGTACAGATGTCGGGAAATATGGTCGCATGTGGATGGATTACATACAGAAGGAATATCCGCAGCGACACAGAAGTCTGGTACGATTTGGCGAATTACATGATAAAGCAACCGAGGTAAATGAAGTAGCTTATGAATTGCTGGAGGATATTGAAAATGAGTGGTTGCGTAAACATAAACCAAAGCATGCGAATTCTTTTGTGGAAATGTATCAGCTACGAACTCAGGCAAGAATGATAGCAGAGGAAGTAGTCATGCATGATGTGGTGAACTGTTTTCATTAGGGGATAAGTGGAGTTCTGTATCGGAGCTGTGGCTGGTAAATAATATGTCGCGTATCCGCGGCTCATAAACTCCCGTAAGGGAGTTTTATCCGGCTCGAAGAGCCGTACAGCCACTCCGGCGAGGAGCGCAAAACCCACAAAGAATGGCTTGCCATTCTTTTGGGTCATGCATTTTTGATGGCGAAGCTGTCAAAAGTGCTTTTGCGTTACTTTTGACAAAAGTAACAAAACCTTCTCAGGAAAATCTGCTGTTTCGTGCCGTATCCGGCACTCATTACGGATAAGAAGGAGGTGCCTGTATACATATCAAAAGAGGAGGATTTTTAAAATGGAAAGAACAATTAGTTTTATGAATGGGGAAGGTTCCATAGGACACAATACAAGAAGATTTATAGCGAGTAATGTAGATGCAAGCCGTACTCCAAATAACATTACACTTATCCATGAGGACATTAAACAGGCATATCATAAACTGTTTGACAAAGCATTGAAAGAATACAATGCAAAACAGAAACGCAAGGACAGACAGATTAAAAGCTATTATGATGAGATTTCCCGAAGCAAGCAGGAGAAATTATTTTATGAGGTTATCGTTCAGATAGGCAATAGGGATGATACCGGAGTGGGTAGTTATTCTGCTGAGGTTGCAACGTGGGTGTTGAAGGATTATGTGAAAAAGTTTCAACTTCGCAATCCACAGCTTTATGTGATTGGTGCTTATATTCATCTGGATGAGGAAACACCACATTTGCATCCGAATTTTATTCCTTGGGTATCCGGTTGCAAGAGAGGATTGGAGACAAAGACAAGTCTTAAGGCAGCACTTGCTACCATAGGATTTGTAAGTGAAGGAAAAGGGAACACCGAATGGAAGCAGTGGGCGGAGGCAGAGAAAGATGATATTGCTCTTATTATGAGCCGGTACGGAATTGACTGGAAAAAGAAAGACACACACAATAAGCATTTATCCGTACTGGATTATAAGAAGCAGGAGCGGGCAAAAGAAGTGGCTGCACTTGAGGAGGAGATAGAGGGTGCACAGGTTGTTCTGGAATTAAAAGAGGAACGGATTTAGTCTCTGGAAAAAGAAATTGAAAGTAAGCGAGATGATTTCAGAAAAGAACAGTCTGAGGCTCAAAAGAAGCTTGACGACACCATATCTGAGAACTTGAAATTACAGTCAGAAACAACGGATTTACACTTAAAGAATTCTGAATTATGGCTGGAATATTATGAGAATGTAGATAAGTTCACAGATAAACAGAAGGAAATTGAGGGGGCGAAAAAAGAGGCAGACAAGTGGACGATAATATCGGATACTGCAAAATTACAGACTGAACGGGCTGAATTTGAACTGGAGGAGGCGGAAAGGCTTAAGAAGGAACTGCTTGGTGCAGTCGATGGAGATGATTATCTGAAGGAGCAGGTGATAGAACTGAGGTATCAGAATCAGTTATTGCGGGAGGAGAACAGTAGCCTAAAGTACAAGCTGGAAAAGGCGTATGAGTTTATGAAACAGTTTGTGATTGGCGGGCTTAATCTGCTGGAGAAGTTTATGGAGTGGATCGGGGAGAAAGTTAAGGATGTTGGGAGAGGAAGGTGATAGAAAATACTTAACAGTAACAGTAACTGATAGGAAAATTTTGTGGAAAACAGAATAAAATTCTGTTATAATACTTTCTGTATGTTTGCAAGCAAATGTAAGGAATGTATTATCAAAATAGTTAAAACTCAGATTGACAAAACAGAACATATGTTCTATGATATAAGAACATAAAGTCCTGGACATTTTGTGATGCAGATGATAGAATTATGAAGAAGGAGGAAATGATAATGGCTTATGCAATAGATTTGTTTTGTGGTGCTGGTGGAATGAGCGAAGGTCTTATTCAAGCAGGATTTCATATTCTTTTCTCTAGTGACATAAATTCTGATGTTCAGCGAACATACATGAATAGACATGAACAGTTAGGGTTACATCAAGGTGTAAATACTTATTTCCATAGAGGAGATATAAGAGAACTGAATGGAGATATGATCATAGAAGCTATTCAAAATTTGAAGATATTTAGGGGACAGGATATTCCAGAGATAGATGCAATATTTGGAGGACCGCCTTGTCAAGGATTTAGTAGGGCGGGTAGAAGAGACCCTAACGATCCGAGGAATATGCTGTTTAGAGAATATGTTAGAGTAATTAGTGAAGTTCGTCCAAAGTATGTTGTTTTAGAAAACGTAACAGGATTCACGGACACAAGATTTTACGGTTTTGTAGGTGCGACAGGACATCAATATGAGGATGGAGAATTGGTGCCCGATATACTTCGTAATGAACTTAGTTTGATAGGATACCATACATTGGAACCGAGAATTTTAAATGCGGCTCATTATGGTGTGCCACAGAGGAGAAATCGAATCATTGTCATGGCATATAGGAATGATATGGTAGCACCTGCATATCCAGAAGCAACGCATACGGATGAAACGGCTTTAACTATTACAGATGCTATAAGCGATTTGATTCGTGATGATAATGTGCGTAATCAGATACATCTAGGCGATAACGAATTTCAAGTGAGGTCAAGAGAGGGACGTACGCCAGATATCAATGGAAATACAGTTAGTAGTAACGGAATTATACATAATAACGAAGTTTCTGCACATCAACAAATTATTTCTGAACGCTTTGCGTTATTCAGAGAAGGAGAAGATGGAGCGGCGTTAAGAAATCGTGTTATGTCTGAGGGAATAGATATTGCAAATTGTCCTGCATTAATAGCTCATTGTGTAGAGAAGATGGGGATTGATGCTGAAACAGTTGTTGCATTATTTAGAGCAGGCAATGTTAGTAAAGAAAATACAGATATTTTACTGACAAAGAAAAATATTCGTACTAGGTTGGATAGAACTAGACCATCAGCTACAGTTATGACTATTGCGGATGATTATATTTCGCCATTTGAACCGAGAACATTTACTGTTAGAGAATTGGCACGGATGCAATCGTTTGATGATAGTTTTGAGTTTTTGGGGAAAAGAACAACCGGCGGATTGAGAAGACGTGTAGAAGTTCCACAGTATTCACAAGTTGGAAATGCTGTACCGCCATTATTAGCTAAGGCGATAGCAACTGAAATAATGAGAGTTTTAGAGGTATAGTAATTACAAGGCAATCCGAATGTTTCGGGTTGCCTTGCGCTATTTTAAGAGAAAGAGGAGTGAGCAATATGTTGAAAATGTCAGATACGCCTATTAGAGGCTTTTTACCATTCTTTGCTAATGCAGGTTTACAAGTGGCATTTTTGGTACCAACACCGACAGGATACCAAAAATCTATTATGGATGCGACGTTACCATTAAGGGAAATGTTAAGGGAAGTGGGTATTCATAATTATGCAGAACAAAAACAAGGTCCTGAATTTAAAGCGTTGGTAAAAACTTATTATTTAGCACCAGATAGGATGATAGAAACAGAGGCTTCTTTATATAGACCAATAACGAAGCAGGGGGATCCTAGAATATGGTTTTATAATCTGAAACAGTATTGCGTACCATGTAACTTGTTAGCTGTATTGGCTAACAAAGGAAATATGTATGTGCTGAATTTATCTAATGAAGAAATTGTTGAATCAATGAATTCGGGTTTTATTAGAGAAGTTATTCAGCAGTTTGTTGATGATGATAATGCTATTGCGAAAGAGTTATTAGCGAAGATTCAGGAAATTCATAATCGAGGATTTTTGCCTAGTATTACAGTAGGAGATCCTGGTGTGGGAGATACTCTTGAGAATGCTTTGGGAATATCAAGAAATCCTTCGAAATTACCGGATTATAAGGGAATAGAATTAAAGGCAAGTAGGACATCAACATATAACAAGCCAAAGACAAGCAACAGAGTAAATTTGTTTACGCAAGTACCTGACTGGGCAAAAAGTAGAGGTATGGATAGAGTAAAACTGCTTGATACATATGGTTATTGGGCCGAACAAAAAGATGGTTCTCAAAGATTTGATTTGAATTGTACTTTGCGAGCCAATGTGCCGAATCCTCAGGGGTTGTATTTGGAAGTGGATGTAGATAATGATTTGCTGATAAATTATTACACTAAAGATGATGTGGTAAGGCGTTATGTGGCACAATGGAGCTTCTTGTTATTGAAGCAGAGATTATTGGAAAAGCATAAGGAAACATTTTGGGTAAAAGCTACGAGTAAGATAGAAAATGGACAGGAATATTTCAGATATGACAAGATAGTTCATACTAAGAATCCAAATGCAAGTTTGTTTCCGCAGTTAATAGATGAAGGAATAATTACAGTAGATTATATTATGCATAGAAAAGAAAATGGTACAGTGAGAGATCACGGTTTTCCGTTTAAGATATTTCCGAAGGATTTGGACTTGCTATTTCCAGAGCCAAAGACATATGAGCTAATTTAAAGGTAAGGAGCAAAGTGACATATGGTGTATGTAAAAGAAATAAAATATCAAATTTGTAAAAGAATTGTTGAAAAAGAAATTTCTGTAGAAAAAGCGTCATTAGAGTGTGGAGCATCTATTGGAACTATAAAAAAATGGGTGAACTTATACGAGAAGGATCCTGATAATGCGTTTAAAAAGAAAGATATAGAAGGTGGTGTAGAGAAAGAATTGCAGGGAACACAAGGACTGATTAATGTTGTTCGTGGACAATTTTTGTTAAGTGAAAAACAAATGTCAGAAGAGGCATATAGGAGGTATGTTGTTAATATAGGGCATGAGTTGGAACCTTCTGATATCGAAAAAGATGCGGATACAATTTTAAAAGAATTGTTGTTCCTTGAGCTTGATTATTATAAAGAATGCACAGATAAGCTATTAACGAATGCCTTACCTTACTATAGAAAGAATATATATGGAACATTGGATGATTGTTATCCAAATACCAGAAAATTGATTAATGAACTAGATGAAATATACTATGAAGTTAAGGATGAAAAAATAACTCAGGAAGTATTTCTTGAAAAGGTTTCTTCAAGGATGAATCCTATTACACATTTAATTTCATTTTCGATTTGTCAAAGTTCAAAATCAAGAGCTGGTGCTGCTTTCGAGAATCATTTACAAAAGTTGCTGGATATATGTGGAATACGGAATAAATCACAGCAACAAGAAAGGGAAGGTAAAACGATTATTGATTTTGTGATTCCATCAATTGAAGAAGCACAAAGGAATCCAGCTCATTCAGCAAGTATAGAATGTCAGACCACACTTAAAGACCGATTTAGATTATCATCAGGTAAAACCATAACAACGGATATGAATTGCTTTTTGGCAACGCCTACAGGCGTAGGGATTTTCACTAAGAAAGATAACAAAGATATAACCGTACAAAAAGTTTCTGAAATAGTATATGAAGATAAAATGACATTGGTGGTATTTCCAGAAGTTCAAGAGAGGATAAAAGAACTTTTATATAAGAATATCGAGTTGCTAGAAAAAGGTACGAATATAGGGAAAGGCTTTTTGGGTAAAAAGGATATTTGTGAAATATTATTGAAGCAGATAGGAACCAAGATAATTACATTTACACAGCTATTTAAACGAGAGTTACCAGTGATCAATAAGTATTGGGAGTTATAGAAACACATATTTAAAGATAATATTGAACCTTAAGATGCATTTTAGTACAAGATGAGGTTATATATTTTATGAAAGAACAGAATACAAAATATAATAATAAAGATATATGTAAAATAGTCGAAGAGATTTATCAGCAGATATATTGCAAATTTAGAGAGCAATACATAGTTGTATTTCTATGTGGTGGTGCAAGTAATAGGGATTATAAGTCTTTAAGAGATAAAGTGAGAACACTGCTTGAGAATGAAAAAAAGACATTATGGTATAAGCCACTTAAAATATTTTATCCGGAAGATTTATTGATAGAGATTCTGAATAAAACAAAGGATGCTGATTTATTAAGCTACGAGCAGTTTTTAGCGAGTAATTCTCATGTGATTGTTATTATTTGTGAAAGTGCAGGCTCTTTGGTTGAACTGGGGGCATTTACTAACAATGAATATACTGTAGATAAAGTAATTGCAGCAGTGGATAAAAATTTAGCGAAACATAAGAGTTTTATTATGCTTGGACCAATAAAATATTTGAAGAAAAGAAATAAGCTTAATGTTATTGAATATGGGCAGGATGAGTTGGACTTTACAAAGAGACTCTCCAGAGATATAAGGGAGAAAAATAAATTGAGTAGCAATAAGAACAGTATGATTGAGTTAACAACTATTGTTGGAATGCACTATTTTATACAATTGTTACTCTTTTTTTTTAAAACCTTAAATTCACAAGAACTTGTGGAAATAATTGGTTATATTTCGGATAAAGAAAAAGTAGTATATGATGATTTTAAAATACTATTTAATGCGGCTTTAAAATTGCTGTTTCAAGATAAGAAAATAGTAAAAATTACAGGAGAACAGTATTCGTCATATAAATTAACTAATATTGGGTTTGAAACGATGAAATTAATGATAACTGAATGTACAAGAGCTGGATTGTGTGATAGAATAAGAGTTGAGTTGATGCACAATGAATTCTATAAATCGCCTCATTCTTAGAATTGTTGTTAATATGCATACATAGCAACTAGGGGTTGTTTCGACCTCGTGAGAATAATAATTACATGAACTCAGCTAAAACAACGGTGAACTTCCACAATAGTGGAACTCCCCCGTTGTTTTACCCGAAAATATATTGAGTAAGAATGAGGTGATTTATTTGAATATTGGAAATAGTGTGGTATTAAATACTTTAGGTGTTCCAGTAATAAATTCATTTGAACATTTGTGTGAACAATTATCGGTAACGGAACAGTTACTATATTTTTTGACCTATAAAAAGAAGTATTGTTATTTCGAGAAGAAGATACCCAAAAAAGATAAAACGGAAAGAACTTTGAATGTTCCTAGCTTATCTTTGAAAGTAGTGCAAAGATGGATTTTGAAAGAAATTCTGGAGAAAATTTATGTATCAGAGCAAGCGATGGCATTTATTCCACATAAAAACGGTTTGAGAGAAAATGCAGAGAGACATAAAAAGAATATTTTTCTCTTAGAAATGGATATTACAAATTTCTTTGGAACAATAACAGAACAACAGGTGTACAGATTGTTTTGTAATATAGGTTATAATAGTAAAGTTGCAGGCGTTTTAGCCAACTTATGTACATATGATGGTTATTTACCGCAAGGTGCAGTTACATCTCCGTATATTGCAAATTTGGTCTGTTATCATATGGATGTAAGAATTAATGGTTACTGTAGTAGAAAAGATATAGTATATACTCGTTATGCAGATGATTTAACTTTTTCGTCGAACAATAGAACACTTTTGAATAAGGTTGAGAAGTTTATTAAGTATATTGTTGCTGATGAAGGATTTAAAATTAATGATAAAAAGACAAGATACCTCTCAAATGATGTAAAAAAAACAGTTACGGGTATTACTGTAAATGATGATAGTATTCATGTGGATAAAAAATTTAAGAAGGATCTGAGAGCGCAGATTTATCGTTCAATAAAGTTAAAAGATTATCGGAATATTAGTCAAATTTTAGGAAAGATAGCATATGTAAATTCTATAGAAGAAGGTTATCGGGATAAAATTTTTAAATATATCACAGATGTTATCACAAAACCGGAATTTACAGGTCACATAGACATAGTTAATGCATTTAAAGATAACAAATTTTTCCCTGATTTACCTGACATGATGTTTAAAGAAGTTTGGGAATCACCATTCGATTGAGAGAATTATGGGAACTGATTTTCAGAATAGCCATAAAGGCTTTTATTGATATCGTCAGTGACAACAAAATGACAATATAATCTCTCGAAAATCCACACAATAGGTAGAAATCAGACAAAACTTCCTGATTTCCACCATACAAACCAATGAAAAACACCATAAAACAACTTGGCAAAGAAGAGTTTGAATAATTTCTAATTTGCATAAAGTATTTTACGTAGCAGGTAGTCAATAAGATTGCCTGCTATTGTTTTAAGTATTTTCATTTGCTGAAATTTAATATTATAAATGTTGTCAATAAAAATGTTTGATTAATACTCATAATAGGGTACAATACAAGTGACGAAAGTAAGCGCTTAAATCTTGGGTAGCTTTACTGTCTACGTTTTTAAACTCATAATGATAGTAAATAGATTTTTACTACACTCCGCTTGATAGGAGATAGA
>OGYI01002691.1_pt1 | contig 12651 bp, 4 predicted proteins | sample 1576521 | NCBI WGS metagenome assembly OGYI01 (sample SAMEA3541484, study PRJEB24748) | human gut metagenome | biome: human gut; feature: human-associated habitat; material: faeces | place: China | collected 2012
AACCTGTTTCTGTCACAAGAGATAAATAAGATTGCACTGACAACTCAATTATTCTTTTCCAAATCCTCCCAAGGTTTCAGGTTCATTTCCTCCCAGGTGACGCCATACGGTGCACCTCCGGAGGTATTTGTTTTTGGGTTATGCCAGTTATATAACGAAACGAAAAGACCGGGATTTCTCGATCTTCTCATATTATTTATGGACTTTTCTTTTACATATACTAAATATGATTAAGGATATTCCCATTAAGGAAAGCCACATAATTACATTCGTATCGTCTCCCGTTTTTACATTTGGAGTGCGACTGCTATTATCACCCGATGGTTCTTCTGAAACTGGTGGCGTATTCGTGGTAATTGGTGGTATCGATTCATTTTTAAATTTAGGTTCTGCCGTTACATTCCAAACTATCTGACCATCATAATTACCTGGAACTGTTATGATAAAAGGTTCGCTTTGATATACTTGATTGCTAATTTGTGTTTTTTGTGTCTGGACAAAAAGATACACTCCTTTTTCCAGATCTCTGTACATAACTTCTCCGTCTGAGTTGGTCTTTCCGGACATTCCTTTGATGTTGTTATCCTGTACATATTTTTCCAGTTTTTTTGCAGCTTCTGCCTGAGCGGAAGAATCATCAAAATCAAATATGACTCCAGACTTTGCAAACTCACTCACTAATGCCCATGAATTATTTTTATATGTTCCAACCTTATACATCGTAAATTCAGTATTACTTAGCTTATATACCGTGGTCTCATCTTCAACCGTTGCCTTTAATAATATACTTCCCAGATCATTCGCAGACACAGGTAACGGAATGAGGAGTAAAAGCATACACATCACACTGGCCATACACATATATATTCGCTTACGTTTACTTATTCTGCTCATGTTTTTTCTCCTTCCTGCGTTTATATAACTTAATGCTCACCCATATGATGATTAAAGCAATAATTCCAGCAATCAATAGAATCAAATTGAATGGGATTGTGCGCTGAAGACCAACTTCCTCATCTACCTTCTGTGCCTCTTCATACGGAATTCTAGTGCCACGTACAAGCAGTCTGTGCGTGTTAACTGCATAAGGAGTGCATGTGACCAGTGTTACATAATCCTTGCCCTTTTCAATCTGTAAAGAATCTGTATCTGATGGCAATACTGTCAGAATCTGATCCACCTGATAGGCAAAGGTATGATGAAGAACTTTAATATAAAATACATCTCCAACCTCCATCTTGTTCAGGTCGGTGAATATCTTGGCATTTGCAAGTCCACGGTGTCCGGATAATACCGCATGACAGCTCTCACCGCCTACCGGAAGCGAGGTGTTTTTCAGATGTCCTACACCTGACTGCAGTACTTTTTCGGATGTTCCATGATAAACCGGAAGAACAACATCAAGCTTTGGAATATCAATGTATCCCATCATTCCAGTATCATCAATTTTTAAAAGATTGTTATACACATCATCTTCTGTCTGGTTTTCATTGCTTTCTGAAAATGGATCTGCTATGGAACCAATTCCAATCAGGCTTTCATTGTATTCCTGTGCCTGCTCGATCATGGCATTTTCCTGTTCTTCCGACAGATGAGAAACTTCCTGTTCATAATCTGTAGCAATGGTTGTGCTATTCATCTGATTGATATAATTGCTCACCACCGGATATAGAATTAAAGAAAATGCCACCAGATATCCGATTCCTCTTAGTATTTTCACTACTTTCTTCATAATACCTTTCACCTTTTCGTCTGTTTCTTCTGAAATACCCAGTCCACACTGGACATTTCAGAAAAAGCAGACATCCTCCCGGTGCAATACCGGGAAGATGAACTGTCTTTTTGTCCATTCTTAAACTTCAGAATGTCTTAGTTTTTGGCTTTCTTTTTGCCAAAAGCTTTGCTTGCTGTTAATACACCGAAAAGAACGATACCAGCCAGTGTTACCATGAGGGCACCCTTGCTACCAGTAGATGGAAGCTGTGCACCTGTCTTGTTTTCTACAAGTACTTCTGGAGAATTGTTTGTGCTTGTGATTGCAGTACCTGATGTTGTAGTTCCATTGTATGTGTAATCAACTGAATAGCTTGTCAGTTTTCCGGTTGAGTTGTCATATACTGGCTTGATTTCAACCTTGATATCGCTGAGAAGTTTATTGTATCCGTCTGGAGCTTTTGTTTCTCTTAAGTAGTAAGTTCCGGCATCAAGACCTTTTACAAGAACTTTACCATCAGCATCAGACACAATCTTTGCAGAAGTAAAGTCTCCTTTTTTAACTTCATCGGCTGTTGCCTGACGATATACGCCGTTTCCTTCGTCTACAATTTTAATCTTAGCATTTGTATCTGCTGCATCACCAGCTTTGTTTGCCTTGTAAAGCTCGAATTCTGCATTTGCAAGTCCAGTCTTATCCGCACCTTTTAAATAATATTTGAAGATTGTGAAATCAAAAGTATGTACATCTACTTTACTTGGTTCGGATTCACCTTTATCATCTGTTCCTGGATTATTGCTGTATTCAACAGTAGCCTTGTTGGTGTTAGGATCAAATCCAGTTACGGCATCTTTATTTAAGGTTGCCGTATAAGTTACTTTAATTTCCTGTCCTGCTTTGTCTTTATTAGAAGCAAGGAAATTGTTCATCGTAATTGTAATGTTCTGTCCGGCCTGTGTTAATGTATAAGTATCGTTTGCTCCCTGTCCTGCTTCTACTTTAGTAATTGTAGTATCTCCAACTGTCACAGAGGTAATTTCTTTAAAAGTAAGTCCTGCAGATAATGTATCCTTGAAGTTAAATACATAAGAAGTATAACCTGTCATATCCGGTACTTTAGATGTCAGTGTGTAAGTCACTGTATCACCGATGTTGACATCATCTGCATTTTTGTTATTTACTTTTTTTACTACTGTCGGGTAATTACTCTTCATGTTAACTCTAGCATCAGTACCTGTAACGCTAACTAAAGAGGCTACAGATTTTACTGTCTCATTTCCAGGTGCTGTAGATGTATCTGTTGCTCCTTTGGGATAAACTAAATAGTATCCATACGCTAAATCAGAAATTTGTGTAGAAGTTGCTGTTGTCTCAACTGTTTTTGTTGCTGTAATTTTGTTATTTGAATCTAAAATCCATCCAAGCATATCTTTTGCAAATGTTTTAGCTGTTTCAGCATCTCCATTTAGTCCGACCTGATCTTTAACATAGTTATATGCCGCTTCACTTAAAGCTTCACCTGTTAAATTTTCAGATCCTGATATTCTAGTATTATTCTTAAAAAATCCTTCATATGCACTGTTCAGTGTGTAAGCTACATTATCGCCACTTTTGGTTGCGGTAAAAATCTGATACAGATCCAGAGTCTTTCCTGCTACTGTATTGTTGACTGTCAGGGTTCCTTTTGGAGCATCTGCTGCAAATGCAGTCATGCTCATGGACAGTATCATGGTCATTGCCATCAGAACTGCCATAAATCTTGATACTAATTTCTTCATGTTCCTCTTCTCACTTTCTTTTGATTTTTTATTGGTTTGCTGGGGATTCCTTCAGCCTTTACGGTGGAAGTTCCCTACGCAGCCATCTCTCTCTCATGACCCTACTCCCTCTTTCCTACATCGTCTGTTTCCTTTTCTTTCTACGTCCGGTATAAAGCAGGAATGCTAACAACAAACCACCTGCTATGATAAACATCATAATACCCTCGCCGCCGGTATCCGGAAGCAATGCAAAATGTCGGTTGATAATCGTGAAGGTAAATCCATCTTTAGAAGTTTCGATTGTAGTTGTATATCCTTTTATTTCCGTTTCCGTAGCAGAATATTCATAATAATGCGGTTTTTCAGCATCATCTTTTATGTAGGCTGGAAGAGTTTCAACCACTTTCTGCCATGTAGATTTTGAGATATCACCTTTTATTTCATAGTTTTCATATCCCGGCACAACTTCTGTATGTTTTGTTCCTTCCGCATCCGTCCAGCTTCTGGAAATTGTAACCTTAATAGTGTCTGGTCTGATGTTGTCCATATTCCGGAAATCTTTCCATACCTTATTAATGGTCAGATTTACAAATTCATCACATGGATCCTGTGTATCAGATGGTTCCGGTGACGTGCTATCCCCTGTATTTACAGTAGTTTTGGCATCTGACATCAAAACCGCTTTCGCATCTGATACATAAGCATTCAGATCTGCTGTTTCAGAAGAATCTTTTGTTGCCATAACTGCATTCTGCAAGGTGTTATACTCATCTACCTGCACTACATGTTTTACTGAGAAGATGCTCCATCCATTTTCCTGACTGAACGTATCTGTCAGAAGTTTCGAATTCTTTTTGATCTCATCAAAACTAATCACCGGTTTTCGGTAGATACGATAATTGTTATTCTCACCTTCTACATCTGCTTTTGTATTAAAGTCATATACAGAGTTCAGATCACTTTTTCCGCTGAATGGTCCCACCAGCTTAGATGTTCCACGAACCACGTCGCAGTAATACATGTTGTTATTTTTCAGCAGACCTTCGTCGTTGTAGCCAACAAAACCTCCGCTTCGTCCATCTGTTGCAGTACCATCTGCTTCATTTCCGGCACCGCCGGCATAGACATCGTATCCCGCACTGATTCCATATACATTGCTGTCTGTAATTTTTGTCCTGTTTGCCTTAATCAGATTGACACTGATATTGGACTTTACATCATTATCTTTCGTTATGATTCCATTCTTATCACATGGAAGCTTGATAGAAGAATCTCCAATCTTAATGATTGCAAAATCAGTCTGCTGGTCATTATCTGCCGACATTTTAGACAACCCTACGGAAATATCCAGTCCCAGAAGATTCACATGGAGAAGATTTCCTTCATACAGCGCATCAACCTTCACAATTCCAAGATTAATATGCAACAAGTCGGAATCCTGGATCTTATCCAAATACAATGCCCTTACAAGCTGATCCAGAACTACGAATAATGCATCCACCACTGTGGAATCCAGTTTTACATCTGCAAGATAGGCAAAGCTTGTTCTTCCGGCAAAGCCACCAGCTGTTCCACCGGATTCTACCAGTTTCAGACTATTTTCCTGATTTTGATCATCTCCTGCATTGCATCCTGACATTCTGGCAAGATTTGCGTAGCCGATAAATCCTCCGGCGATCTGCTCCTTTCCGCCTTTACTCTGAACCGTATAACCACCAGGCACTCCTGTCACGCTACTGTCATCTATGTGGGAACCAAAAATATCCAGAACGCCGAGGGCACCGCCCAGAAGCTGTCCAAATTTATCTCCCAACACATCCAGCTTCTCCATTTTTACAACTCCGCTTTTTCCGGAGTATCCTACAAAACCACCTACGCTGTTCAGGCCTGTTACATAATTTAATCCTGTTACGCTGCTGTTTTTGACAGATCCATTTAACAGGGAACCACCAAATCCGCCAGCTGTTCCGCTGTATGTAACCTGATTATTCTGTCCTGCATCTGTTGCTGTGTTAGCACTGACGCCAAGCCCTGCATCGGGACTGCCTGTGACATTTCCGTAATATACATAACTTCGGAACGCATCCAGCACATCGGTTCTTCCAAGCTTTAAAAGATACTGTAATACCGAGGTTTCATTGCCTGCACTGATATTTGCGGCACCGGAAACATCCGCAATACCGAAGCATCCACCGGCATATTCACCGGCCACTACGGAGCGGATCTTATCCGCATGGATTCCGCTTCCCGGCTTATCCTTCTCGCCAAGGACCGCTCCACAGAGACTTCCTGCAAATCCTCCTGCTGCTTTTGCGTACCCGGTATTGCTGCCATTTTGATAGGTTCCGTTTACGATCACGCCCCAGTCATCCCAGGCTGACACAGATGCACAGCGGATGGTGGAAACAGTAGCATTCAGAACCTTAATCAGTTCTGCCGGAGCCTTTACCATAAGAACATCCAGAAGCTTATTCAAAAGTCCCTGCTTTGTAGCTGTATCAATAGCTGCCACACTACCTGGATCTACTTTTCCAGCAAAACCGCCTACATAGGAAGTTCCATCTACACGCCTTAAATTTGTGATACTGCAGGAGGAAGTTTCATCTCCCCAAATCTGGCCGCCGATCATCCTTCCCACATAGCCTCCGGCAAATCCCGCCGGGTCTCTGTCTGCAATACCAGTTGCTTTAATCCTTGCACCGGAACGATATCCTTCCACATGAGACTGTTTCACAACCGGCACAAAGGTTTTTAATGCTGCCAGACTGTCTGCACCTATAATCTTAAGGCCTTCCAGTGAAACGTCACCTGTGTTTGCCACAGAACCTGTAAGCATCTCACCAGCAAATCCACCACTGCATCTATAAGCCTCTGCTGACTGAAGATCTGTTGCAGTTCCATTTGTTACGGTACCGCCTTCCATCCGGCCTACATAGCCTCCGGCAGAACCGCCCTGTGTTGCTTTACTTGCCAGAATGCTCCTTCCTGCTGTGACTGCGTATCCATATGCATACTGAGAAATGATCTCATTTAACCGTTCTTGATCATTGACTTCACCAAGTGCCTGTAATTTATTACCGTAACTTCCATAAGAACCGACCGCACCAACCCATTTGTTCCAGGTATCCGTATCCAGTCCACGAAGCGGTCCATAAACAGCTGTATTCTTTTCTGTCGGATACACTGCCTGAAGAAGCGTCAGCGGATTATCTAGTTTGATAAGATCAAATAAAACCTTCAGACTTCCTGTATCTGCAACATTCGCACACCGCATCAGTCCTGTATAACCTCCGGCATATTCCGTTCCATATACGGAACGGATACGATAGGCCGCACATTCTCTTACGGTTCCTGTATATGCAGCACCTTTCCATTTATCCGTATTGTTTCCCCAGATCTGACCGCCATAGTTGTAACCTGCATATCCTCCTGCAAGTCCACGGTAAATGCTGTCATCACTTTCAGCCTGAGCCCTCACAGCACCTCCACAAGGTACACAGGTTGTTTCGCTGTTTTTGATTACAGGAACAAATGCCTGTAAAACGCCAAGAAGATTATCTGCCTTGATCAGTCCTCCAAGAGCACTTAATCCATTTACCACATCTGCCGCACTCCCCGGCTCCATGGTTCCAACATATCCACCGGCACTTTCACGCCCTATGATATGTGCAAAATTATAAGAATTACTATTCTGAATCTGAACTCCAAGAAGTTCTCCTGCATATCCACCGGCTTTTCCGGTATCACCGTCTCCATCTGTTGCAAGAACATTAAATCCGCCTATCGCTCCGTAAACATCTGAACTGTCTATGATAGATGCAACTACGGTCAATGCTGATAACAGATTTGTAGCAGAAAGTACATGATCCAGAACGCTTGCACCTCCGATAGCCGCCGTACTTCCCATAGCAGCTTTCCCAATATAGCCGCCGGCATAACGATAACCACTTACCGCATATGCACTGTCGCTTCCGTAATAACTGCTACCATCTTCCTGCTGCAGATTCTTTGGCTCACTGACACCTGTATGCTGCAATTTATTTACATCGGAATTGCTGATCTGTACACCAGTTCCGCATCCGATAAAGCCTCCGGCACTTCCGGCATCCGCATCGTTGGTGCTATCTTTTTCAAGAGTACCTGTAACGGTAACGGTAAACCCTTTTTCTACAGAATTAACACTGGCATTACTGATCACCGGAACAAAAGCATTGACCAGGGATAGTAATCCTGTCAGATCAACCAGTTTTGTAAGAATTGATGATTTAGCTCCAATCTCTGCAACTGCTCCAGCTTTTACCAGACCTCCGAACCCTCCAGCATAACGAAGGCCTTCTACTTTTAAAAGTTTTTCTACTGCCGTTCCTTTTCCTGAATCAACAGCATTTGCTGAATTATCTACATGACCGCTTTGCATCTCTCCAACGAAACCACCTGCATAGCCTTCTGCGTTTTCAAATCCTCTGTCAGCTGTAACAGTCAATCCATCTGCTGTACCAGCAACTTTGCAATTTGTAATTTTGCTGGATGTAGCCTGCAAGACACTCGCCAACTCTTTCAGACTCAGAATCTTACCAAGAACACTGTTCAAAAGATCTCCTGTTGCATCTCCTGCCTCCGCTGCACTTCCGGAACGCATGATTCCGATATAGCCACCGGCATGATACGGTGCTGTGACTTCTTTTACATTGGTCACATCAGAGTTCTTAACCATGACTGCTTTTCCATTACCGATATATCCTCCAGCGTCTCCAAGCGCCACATCATCATTCTTTCCGGATGCTGTTACAACTAAGTTGTTTCCCTCAATAGAAGAATCGGAAATTCTCGGATAAGCCACATCCATGACACTGAGAAGTTGATTTACATTCAAGAGGCCCAGTAACTTAACAGAACCTGTCTGTGCCACATCACCAGGCATCAGCCTTCCTGCAAAACCACCGGCATAGCTGGTTCCCTTTATATAAGAGAGTCCAGTAATATTTGTTGTTGCAATCGCACCAGTCTCGCCTTTGGTTGTTCCATCCTCACTATTCGTGTCTGCTTTGAATCCGGAATTGTTGTTTCCATAGTTGATATCTACTGCCTGTCCGTCACCCACAAAACCGCCTGCCATATCCGCGGATACCTGAGGATCAGAACCATTCGAAACATAGGCAATAGAAGTATTATTGAACTCCGGTCTCAAGGCGCTGACAACTCCAAGCAGATTCTCTAATTCAATTGCTGTCAGTTGTGATGTAGTGGAATCCCCGGCACTTAATGCATCTCCGGCTTTGGCAAAACCTGCAAAGCCTCCAGCTTTTCCAGATGCTGCAGATGCAGTAACCGTTTTCAAGTTGCTGATCTGTGTGTCCCTTGCTCGTCCACTAATGCATTCTCCAATAAAGCCACCGCTATAACCTTGCTCATTTTTAGTAGACACACTATATCCTGACGAAACACCTGAAACAGTACTGTCAACTGTAAACGTCTCAATCATCTGGCCTACAGAAAGAAGGCTGTCAATTTTCAAAAGCGGTAATCCAAGAAGTTTAATACCGCCAACATTGGCGAGGGTACCACTTCCGAAATATCCAGCAAATCCTCCTGCACACTTTCCAGCTGTTACGGAATTCAGATTTGTGACGGATGTTTTCCTTACTTCTCCACCTGTTCCATAACCGATAGCACCCCCAGCACGACCATTTTCCTGGTCTGACGCAGTAACAGTAAGCCCGGAAGAGCCTCCGTTTACGGAACAGTCTTTACATTCAAAACGCATGTAATCCGCTGCTGTAACTGTTCCACCAAGGACATCACCGACACTGGTCATTTTCGCATAGCCTAAGATTCCTCCTGCATTCTCTGTTGCTGAAACCTTCATAGAGGAAACTGCATTGATCTGATTCACACGGTCTGCAAATTCATAGGTAACGCCAGTCTTATTAAGCATTCGCTGGATGGCTTTTGTAGTTGACTTTGAATCGTCTGTAAGTTCTAAAGTATTGGAAATCTGGACAGCCCCTGCATATCCTACAAGTCCACCGGCATTTTTACCGTTTGCTGTTACAGAAATGCTATCTCCTGCAATGATGCATCCGCTTATAACAGAAGGTCGAAGTCCCACCAGGTTCAGAAGATCCATGTTGGTTAATTTACCATTTAACAACCCTGTAAGAAGATCCTTTACAATTACCAGAAGTCCCTGGCTTTCATCAATATCCGCTACATCACCAAGAGTTGCTATACCGGCAAATCCTCCGGTATAATCTTTTCCGGATACAGCGCCAAGAGAGGAAATACTGCAGTCCACCGCATAACTATTTCGCATTTCTCCTATAAATCCGCCTGCATAACCACTTTCTTTAGATGAGGTTCCCTGTGCAGATACGTTTACCGCTCCATCGATTCTACAGTTCAGCATAACTGTATTGACCGGGAAATTTCCCATAAGTTCAATACCAAGGCTGCTTAATGCACCTACCACGACTGCATTCGCAGAACGTCCCACAAATCCACCAGAACAGTCATTTCCGGACACTGTGGTACTTCCACCTACAGAACAGTTTTTCATCACTGCACCGATGGCTTCCCCGGCGAATCCACCGGTACTCTTCTGACCTGTAACAGAAGTGTCACCGCTTACAGAACAATTCTGGATACTTGGATTGACATAGCCTATCGGAATAAGATTTTTTACACTGAGTAATCCTCCATTTAAAAGGAGAGTCAGCAAATCACCGGCTCCAAGCAGAGGAATCAGATTCAGAATTTTGGTTAAAGTAGTAACCAGGTCTCCTAATCCATTTGATATGAGGTCGTACTGTGTCATACCACTGACATAACCTGCGAAACCACCGGTTCGGTCATTTGCATTGGAAACTCCATGTAAATTTTCCACATTGCAGTTTTCAATCTGGATATTTCCTTTTACAACGCCAGCAAAGCCACCTGTTGCCAGAGATTGCGGATCCGGTTTCAGTCCACTTAAATTTCCAAGCAGGAGCTTCAGCACACCTCCAATCAAACTGATATTCTGTTTAACTTTTGTTGTAGTAGTAGAAACCGTCACATCAGAAAGGGTAATATTTTTCACAGTGATTGGATTTTGGGATATTGTAAGGGATGTAGAATATGGCGTTGTCAGATTTCTGAAAAATCCAATACCATATTCTGCCTGCTTGTCCTGATCAACGGAAGTCGCCTGTGAAATATTGATATGGCTGATGGTTATACTCTGACCTTCAACCATTCCCTTTCGGCCTTCCATGTTTCCCTGATAATTGTCAATAGGATCCCAATCATCATCTTCTCCATTAGAATTGGTCCCCTCTTTGGAAAGCTCAACATCACGAAAGATGATGTAATTCGCATCCTTGCTATATTTATATCCGGTGCCTGCAATATTGGTATTGCTACTTTTGGATGTATCATAGGTAAGGACGTAAGTTTTGTTCTCATCAACCGTAATACTTTCCAGATTCGCATCATCTGAAAAATCACTTTCATCCTCACCACTTGTAAAGGTTTCATCATTACTTCCTGTCTCAGCTGCTTCCTCGCTGTCTGGCGGAGTCATATCAATCGAATTGCTGTCTTTTACAGCTGCATCGGCTTCAACAGATGCAGCTTCGGAAGCACTGGCAGTACTTTCTGTTGCAGTTACTGTCATATCAGCTGACTCCTGAATCGTACTGCTCACATAGTGATATCGTTTTGTGGCATCCGTTCCTAACAAAGCCCCACCATCCTGCTCATCTGTATCTCCCAGCTTATGGTCACCTTTTTTATTTCCATACAATTCTTTTCCAGACCAATTATATGTGTCATTAAACTTTACAATATCCGCATCACCCGGATAATACAGTTCTGTCTTGTATTCTGCTGTATCCGCTGCCGGTTTCCAGTCTGTATATCCTCCTAACAATCCCGACTTTTTCTCTCTTGTTTCATACACTCGCCAGATTGGCTCTGTCACATCCGTATTTGTTCCGATTGCCCGAAGCTGTGTTTCATTTCCAATCAGAATATAATTTTTATCACCAATCTTTTTTACCACCTGACCGAAATAATTTCTTCCTTCATAGTCGGACGGATATGCGCTAGTAATATCCTGAGTTGTCTCCTCTGTCCCAGCCTTATTTGCAAGAAGCTCCGGTGTTTCTGTTGTAAATGAAGAAGCAAGCACATAATTATGTGTTTTGCCGTAAGTAAGATAGGAACCATCTTCCAGTGTAAAAACCTGTCCCATTCCAACTTTTTCAGCAATATAATCCTCGCTCATTACAGGTTCGCTGTCTGAAGATTCCCCTTTCATCAATTCAAGCTGGTATCGGTTATACACATAAATCGTATCAGTCACTGAATCATATACTGTGTTGCCCGTGCGCTCTGATGATGAAGTGATGCTACCTGTAAAATCTGATGGGAAGTTCCAGACATTTTCATTATCTATTGGAATATCATTCATCAAACAATAGGAAGCGTCTGATGCATAGGTAAGTTCTGCACCATCTGCAAGAACCTTGTCCCCTTCACCAACATTTCCATCTTTGTCTCCGGAAAACATCTGTGTTCCTGTACCGATTTGCAGAAGTTGCTGGTAATTGTAGATACATATTTTTCCATCTTCATAATCTGGATTTGCTTCTTCCAAAGTATCTGAGGTGTTTTCATCCTCGATAATTGTTTCTTCTCCATCTGTAAATCCTTGATCTTCAGAATCACCAAATTCCTCTGTTACTTCAGAACTAATATCTGTATTTGGCTCTGATTCTCCTTCAAAAGAATCAGGAATATCACTTTCCGTGATATCAGATATTTCAGATGTATCACTGCTGAAACCATCCTGTTCCGATATATCTGTAATTTCACTATTGGTCTGCACATTCATTCTTTCTGAATCTTCAGCATTCGCAACTACGACTTGCGAAGATAATAATGTAACACACAGAACAACTGCTGTAATTCGTCTTAAAACACTCAATTTCTTGTTCATAAAATCGCCTCAAATCTTCTGTCGTGCTTGACTTTTTGTTACTTTTAACCACTCTGGCTGCTTTGCTGCCGCCGTCAAGCACTGGATCAGTTTTTTAGAAAATGCTCCGCATTCACCATTTGAAATCATCTGTATTGCTTCTTCAGGTTCATACTTTCTTTTGTATGGCCGATCATTGATCAATGCATCGTAAGCAT
>OGYI01002694.1_pt1 | contig 12626 bp, 10 predicted proteins | sample 1576521 | NCBI WGS metagenome assembly OGYI01 (sample SAMEA3541484, study PRJEB24748) | human gut metagenome | biome: human gut; feature: human-associated habitat; material: faeces | place: China | collected 2012
GCAACTATTACCCGGACAACGATCCATTTTCCATGCCGGTGCTGAAATGGAGAAATATGTCCAACACGCTGTACACGAACTGGCTGAATTACTATGTATACCAGATGACGCCGTACGTGCTGAAGGAGGACGAGCAGGAGTAGGAACAGAAATCTGCTATTTATGAGAGTATAAGATATAGAAATAGAGATTTCGATAAAATTGATCGGGGAAAATATCTTCTTCGAACTGGATGGTGGGAGCCGCCGTCGGAGTGGTGCTGCTGGCAGCTGGAATGTTTTTGATTTGGAAGAACCGCAAATAAGGCTGCAGATTAATAAAACGGTAAAAAGATAGATATAATACAGATATGAAAAAATACAGGCAGGGCTGTCGGAATTTTGCACAGTGTGGTTGAAACCATGTGTGGGAAAGATTCTGACAGCCCTGTTTATGCGGATTTTTGTTTTTATTAATTCCAGAAATCGGTTTCTTCTTTCAACTCAATATCAGCTGCTTTAAAGACCGGATTCTTCCCAGCCTGTTTCTGTGCCCGGTAGTCTTCCAGGCAGCGGAGCGCCGGCTTGGCAATCAGGAAGATAATTGGTACGTTGATGACTGCCATCAGTCCCATCAGAACATCGGCGGTATCCCACACGATGCCGAGACTTGCCACAGAACCGATGAGGACAATCACGATAGCGATCACTCTCTGGGTAATCCGGATGCCCTTGACTGGAGTTTTGCCGCAGAGATAAGCCATGCCGGTTTCAGCAAAATAGTAGTTTCCGAGTAGCGTGGTAAAGGCAAATAAAATCAGGGCAACTGTGATAAATACAACACCTGCGGTGCCGAATACGTTATTCATAGCTGCCTGCACATATGCCATGCCAGCCATGTCTGCACTCGGTGCAACGCCGGAGCAGAGCAGTAAAAATGCGGTTGCAGAGCAGATGACAACAGTATCGATAAATACGGATAATACCTGAACAAGACCCTGTTTGACCGGGTGGCTGACACCCGCGGAACCGGCTGCGGTAGCGGAAGCACCGACACCTGCCTCATTGGAGAACAAGCCTCTCTTGATGCCGAGCATCACAACGGATCCCATGAAGCCGCCGAAGATAGCCTGAATATCAAAAGCCCCTTCAAAAATGCTTGCGAACATACCCGGAATCATGTTTCCGTGGAGAATAATCATCAGCAGGGCAGCTGCAATGTAAAGTCCGCCCATTACCGGAACAAGAATTCCTGTGATTTTAGCGATCTGTTTGCCGCCGCCGCTGATGCAGATGCCGAAGATAACAGCCTGGATGATACCGATGAGAATCGGAGTCAGGCTTGGATTGTAGAAACTGTATACTTTAAAAGAATCTGCCACATTGAAGGATGCAACGAGGTTAAATCCAACCATGTAAGTCAAAATCATGAAAATAGCATAGAGAACACCCAGCCATCTTTTTTTCAGAACGGCTTCAATATAGTAGGAAGGACCGCCGTAGCAACTTCCGTCTTCGGCACGGCGTTTGTAGATCTGTGCCAGCGTACTTTCTACAAATGCGGTTGCACTTCCGAGGATCGCGGTCATCCACATCCAGAAGATAGCGCCCGGACCGCCGAAACAGATGGCGGTAGAAATGCCGGCGATATTTCCGGTGCCGACGCGCGAAGCAGTGGAAACCATCAATGCCTGAAAGGCGGAAATAGACTCATCTTCCTTGTCGGATGGCTCCAGAATAACCCGGATGGATTCAAGTAAGTAACGAAGCTGTACCCCTTTGGTGCGGATGGTAAAATAGATGCCGCCGCCTACCAGCAGGATGATTAACACGTAGCTGTAAAGATAGTTGCTTGCTGTGCCGATTATCTTTGCGTATAAATCTGCCATTTTAAAATACCCCTCTCATACAATTTACATATTGTTTTTGCTATAAAGTGTGCCGCTGCGGATCAAACATATGGAGATGCAGTTCATGTGACATATATTCAAGCACGCATTCTCCAGCGACGCTGTTCCCCTTTTTATCTAACGCCGGTCCGAAGATGCCGATTCCCATCTCGCCGTCTACCACTGATAAGATACCGCCGCCGACGCCGCTTTTGGATGGGATGCCGACCCGGACGGCAAATTCGCCGGAACCATCGTACATACCGCAGGTAAACATGAGTGTTTTGACGATTTTAACTGCCTGGCTGCTTAAAAGCCGTTTTCCCGTGTCTGGATGAATGCCATCGTTGGCGAGAATCAGTCCCAGTCCGGCGAGGCTTTCTGCCGTCACGCTGAGAGAGCACATTTTGACATAAAAATGCAGGCTGTTTTCCACATCTTTATTCTTTTCGATGTACCCCTTGCTCTCCAGCAGATAGGCGATTGCCCGGTTGCGGGAAATATGAGACATTTCCGAGTGATAAACCTTTTTGTCGAGGTTGATGTCCGGATCCATGCAGAGAGCCCGGATGGTATCAAGCATGGTATCGAAACTGATTTCGGAAGCAAGGCAGCTTGCCACTACGATAGCGCCTGCATTGATCATCGGGTTGTAGGGGGAACTGTCCGTATTTTCCAGTTTCATCAGCGAGTTAAATGGATCGCCGGTCGGCTCCATGCCTACTTTTTTAAAGACCTGGTCGAAGCCGCAGATTTCCAATGCGACTGCCAGAGTAATGATTTTGGAGATACTCTGAATGCTGAAACGGACTTTCGTATCCCCGACGGAAATCCGTTTGCCGTTCCGGCAAAAAACACTGACTCCGAGCTGACTGCCATCTACCTTTCCAAGCTCTGGTATGTATGTGGCAACTGCACCCTCATGGGTATGTGTTTTTCCCAGTGCAACGGCTTGTTCAAGTACATCTCTCATACTTAAACGCCTCCTGTTTTTTATTCGGTGTTGCTTTCTGATAGTATGGTAGCATGGGGAAGGCAGTTTGTATAATGCGTGTCAGCTTTAAGGGATATGATAAAAAGGTATAACGGGATATATATGTCAGATATGAATAAATATTTATGATGAACGGGGAAGAGGTGCTGAAAAGGATCAAAAAAACTGCCGGGGATGGCTGTGAATGTCCGGCAGCTTTGATGGTGTTTTTTTAGAGAAGTTTTTTCTTTAAGTCATAAATAAATTCTTGTACGATCGCCGTCATTGGCGTGTCTTTCCGCATTGCATATCCAAACTCCAGCATAAAACCACAGTTTGGAATCGGAATAGAAGTGGAGTGGTAGGAGGCTTCTTGTTTGGCGAAATCGTGGATGCCGATGCTGTAGCAGTCACTGATCGAGATCATGTACATCAGGGTGGCGCGGCTGGAAAGATAGGTGATTTTCGAGCGCATTTTTTCTGCATCCTGATCCCCTTCGGAGAGAAGCTGGTAAATATAATCATCGCATTGTCCAAGATACCAGAGAAAGCCGTACTCTGCCAGTGTGTGCAGGTTGACCGGTTTCTGTTGCAGCAGAAGCGGATGTTTGCGGGAAATGATAATGTGTGGTTCGATGTTGGCAAGAAAATGGTACTCCAGCCCTTTTGATTCGAGCAGGGCATCCATTTCACGCCGTTTGCGGCTGTCAAAATGAAACACGCCTACATCGACACGCCCGGATACCACATCCTCGATGACTTCGTCTGAATTGCCTTCATACAGTCGATGGGAGAAGGATGGCTGATCGCGGTGGCGCAGGACGATTTCACTGAAACTTTCCATGATATGAGAAAAACGTGTCATGGAGACAGCCAGCGGATCAGAAATTTTGATTTGTTCCTTCTTTTTCTGAAACCAGAGCTGTTCCATTTCGTCAATGATTTTTTCGGAATGTGTCAGAAATTCCATTCCTTCAGGCGTTAATGTTACGCCTGAGCGGCTGCGGTTAAAGAGCCTGGCGCCGAGATTTTCTTCCAGATCGTGCATGATTTTCCCAAGATACGGCTGGGAAATATAGAGCGCCTGGGCGGCTTTATTGATGGATCCGAGGCGCGCTACCTTGATAAAATATTCTAAATGCCGAAAATTGATATCGTATTTCAAAAAAGTTCCCCCTTTGTAAATCCCCCTGAATGTAATAAGTATAAAATAAAAAAATGTAAATTGCCAGAAAATACCTAAACATATTGCATTTAAGGGATATAGCAAAATAGCATATAATTTATTGTTTGACTGTACCTGTATGTAAGAGAAGCAGTCCTCCTATATACAGCAGGCAAAGGATACCGGACTGGATGAGGACAGGCGGAAACAGGTGAGGCAGGTAAGACGCGTTTGGAATAACTTCTAACATCCCAATCGAAACCAGCAGGCAGAATGCCGGTTTTACAATGCCCTGGCTGACTGGCAGGGGGACTTCGCAGGCGAGGGCGTGGATGTGGAGAAAGGCGAGCACCAGTTCGCTGATGAGAAGCGCCGCCAGATAGGCGAAAATTCCCCATCGCGGGATGGCGAAAAGGACGAGCGACAGGGTGAGAAGCATGGAAATCGTATGGTGGACGAAGACGGTTCCCGTTTTCCCAAGCCCGTTTAAAATACTTCCCATGGTAGTGGAGAGGTAGAGAAACGGGCAGAGCCAGGATAAAATCTGGATGAAACGTCCGGCATCGGCGTTGTGGTAAAAGGTTTCGCCCAGTGCTGGACCGAAGCGGGTGAAGAGCCCGACGCAGAGAATTCCCATGTACAGGCTGTAGCGGAGTGCCATGGAGATGGTGCGTTCGATTTTGTCCGGCTGATTCTGCGCCTGCGCCTCCGAGACTGCCGGGAGCAGGACGACGGCGAGGGAGTTGGTAATGGCGGATGGAAAGAGGACAAAGGGGAGTGCCATGCCTGTGAGAACTCCGTAAATACTGACCGATTCAACCCGCGAGAGCCCGGAGAGGAGAAGCTGGTTCGGTACAAAGATGGCTTCGAGACTCTGGAGAAAGCTGAGTGTGAGGCGGTTTGCCATGAGGGGGAGTGCCATGCTGAGGAGGGGGAGGAGCAGGGGAGTAATAGGTGTGTTTGCATTTGGCAGTGTGGCAGCAGGCTTCGAGCATCCATAAACCAGCAGACAGAACACCGCCGATGCCGCTTCCCCGATCAACAGCCCCCAGACAGCCAGCAGCACCGTGATAGGAATCCTGTTCGTGCGGCAGACATGGACGATCAGCAGGACGGAGAAAATGCGGATGCACTGCTCGACCACCTGTGAAAATGCCGGGACTGCCGTTTTTTTGAGCCCGTAATAATACCCGCAGCAGCAGGCATGAATCGCACAGAAGGGGATGGAGAGGGCGAGTGCGGGCAGAAGCGGCGCACATTCGGGCGCAAGAAGGACGCGCGCGGCGAGAAAATCGGCGAAGGTGTAGATCAAAGAGGTCAGCGGCAGGGCGATCGATAGTGAGAGTGCGAGGCTGACCCGCAAAAAGGCGCGTCCCTTTTCCGGGGAGGCGGCGGTCAGGCGGGAGAGTGAAGTCTGGATTGGACCGGCGCAGAGAGCAAATGCGATGCCATGTATGGGAAAAATCATCTGATATAAACCCAGACCTTCGGCGCCGATCGTCCGGGAGAGAAAGATGCGGTAGAAAAAGCCGAGAATCCGGCAGAAAAATCCGACTGCCGTCAGGAGCAGGGTTCCGGTAATCAAAGGATGAAATCTTCGCATGGCAGATCTCCGGGGAGGGTATGTCAGAAAAGTATATGAGGAGGAAGATGAAAGTAGAAGAAAACCAAGATGTTTATAAAACACTGGGGACACATTTTTTGGGAAACTGAAAGAAGACCCGAGTTGGCAGAAGGGCAGAAATAGCTTAAATTAAAGGATACAAAAATAAACTGTATTTAATACATAAATTAACAGATGGACATTGAGTTAGAACAGGAATATACTAAAAACATCAAAAAATAAAAAATTACTGCGAAAAATAACTGGTTGGTAGGGAAAAGAGTGTGAAGCTATGTTAGAAGGAATTGTATTACTTGCATTTATCGCGGCGCTGGCAGGCTGCGTGTTTACCGGCGTATCGGTGCTCTGGGCGCTGGCGGGCGGCTATCTGATCTTCTGTGTGTACGGTTTGATTCGGAATCACAGCCTTGCGGAACTCGGAAAAATGTCGCTTTCCGGCGTTAAAACCGTCCGCAATATCCTGATGATTTTCGGACTTATTGGCTTTATCACAGCGCTGTGGCGGGCGTCCGGCACGATCGCCGTGATCGTGTGCTGGTCGTCGAAGCTGGTGTCGCCGTCGGCATTTCTTGTGATCGCGTTCCTTCTTAACTGTATGGTGTCGATCCTGACCGGAACCTCCTTTGGAACCGGCGCGACGATGGGTGTTATCTGTATGGCGATGGGACGTGCGATGGAGCTTGACCCGTTCTGGATCGGCGGCGCGATTCTTTCTGGCATCTATTTTGGCGACCGCTGTTCACCGGTATCGTCCAGCGCGAATCTTGTCTGTGTGCTGACGAAGACGGATATTTATGAAAATATCCGCGAAATGGTAAAGACATCGCTGGTGCCATTTGTGGCTACATGTATTCTCTATTATATAGTGGGACGTTCCATGAGTGCCGGAAACGGACGGATGGATGTGGAAGGGCTGTTTTCCAATCGTTTTGTACTTCATTGGAGCGCGGTGATCCCAGCGGCGATTATCCTGGTGCTGTCTGTGTTCCGGGTGGAGGTCAAGAAAACGATGCTGATCAGCATTGTGTTGGCGGCGTTTCTGAGCGTGGTGCTGCAGGGGCGGACAATCGAAGAAATTTTACAGATGTGCCTGACCGGTTATCAGGCAAGCGATCCGGCGCTCAATGCTATGATGAACGGCGGCGGCCTGAAATCAATGATTAAGGTGGCTGCGATTGTGAGCCTGTTATGCAGGAATTTTCGAGGGAACTGGGCTCTTGAAGCCGATTCAGGGGAAAATAGAGGCGTTGAGCCGGAAAATTACTCCGTTTGGTGCGACCTTTGCGGTGGCGGCAGTTGCTTCCATGATCGCTTGTAACCAGACGCTTTCGATCATGCTGACCCATCAGCTCTGCAAGGAAGGAAATCCAGATAATAAACGATTTGCAATCGATCTGGAAAATACGGCGGTTGTGCTGGCCCCGCGGGTTCCGTGGTCGATCGCCGGAGCCGTTCCTCTGGCAGCCGTCGGTGCTCCGATTGCGAGTGTGGTGGTGGCGTCGTATCTGTACATACTGCCGATCTGGAGTTTTTTGGTTCGTCTCATAAGAAGGTCGTAGGAAAAGGAGGAAGAGCCATATGAATTTACTCGAACTTTGCAACCTACAGGGTTCCTTATTCCTGATGATACTGGCGGGTGCGGTACTGAAACGGCGCGGGATCATCAGCAAGGAAGGCGAAAAATGTCTGACGGATCTCTGTGAATATCGTGATTCCCTGCAATATTGTGAAATCGTGCCTGATTTCATTTGATGCTTCGATTTTTAAAACGTGCGGGTTGCTGTTGGCGGTTGGATTTGTCTTGCAGCTTGTCTGTGTGACCCTCAACAAAGTGCTGTTTAAGGAATATTCAGAGCAGCACCGGAAGGTGCTTCAATACTGTACGATCGTTTCCAACGGCGGATTCCTCGGAAATCCGGTTGCGGAAGGCGTATATGGAAGTATGGGACTTCTCTACGCATCCATTTTTCTGATTCCGATGCGCGTTGTCATGTGGTCGGCGGGTACATCCTATTTTGTTGGAGGCGGTTCTGACCGGAAAAAGGTATTGAAAAATGTCCTGACGCACCCGTGTCTGGTCGGTGTCTACATCGGTATGTTCCTGATGGCAACACAGCTGCAGCTTCCGGGCGTGCTGAAATCGACGGTTACCTACATTGGAAACTGTAACTCGGCGCTGACGATGTTTATTATCGGTACGATTCTGACCGATGTGAAACTGCGTGAGATTATTAATCCGACGGCCCTCAAATTCAGTGTGCTCCGTCTGTTCCTTCTTCCGCTTCTGGCATATGGAATCAGCCTGGCGGCCGGATTGGATTCGGTGGCAGCAGGGGTGGCAGTCATCATGACGGGAATGCCAGCCGGTGCAACTGCAGCGATCTTTGCGGCGCGCTATGACAGCGATGCACCGTTTGCAGCGAAAACGGTAGTGCTCACGACGCTGATTTCGATGATTACGATTCCGGCGTGGTGTCTGTTTATAGGATAAAAAGAATAGGTAAGAAGCAACAATAATAGAAAGAATACTAGAAAAATTGAGAAAATAATGTAAATATGGTAAATGAATATAAAAAGACCTGAAAGGTGCGGTAAATGGCTGCTCTTCAGGTCTTTTATATTTTAAAATGAATCAAAGGTTAAGCAAACAGAGGTTGAAAGAATTAGTTTATGATTCTTATTCATTCGTTTCACTCTTTCGTGAAATCCGCGCTTCTTCCAGATAATTATACAGTGTATACTTGGAAATCTGCATCGCGTCGCACAGGAGCAGGCTGGTTTTTGTGATCTTGAAGACGCCTTTCTGGTCAAGATAGTCGAGTGCACGAATTTTTTCCTCCTTGTTCATCAGCATCATCGGTTTTCCGATCATGGACTCTGCCTGATAAATATAGTGCTGTAAAATATCATCGACATTCTTTTTGAGAATAAAGTCGCGGTCAGACATGGCTGCCTGATTTGCGCCATTCGTGCCGTCCGTGCTGCCAGTTCCTGAAAAGGTGCCATCAGAAGCCATTCCGGATGGTGTGCAGCCAGACATGCCGTCGATCTGTGCGCCCACAGCTGCCGATATGCCGATGGTGCCTGGGCGTCCGATCAGATTTTGCAGGGCGCTCTGTGCCAGATAGAGATCGCGAACATCCATATTTAAGCAGACAGATCCGATAATTTTGTGATGTTCGTCCTCGATGAGCGTTGTGCAGGACTTAAAAAGCCGGTCTTTCTGGCTGGTATCGAGGGAAATGATCGAATGCTTGAGCGGCTCGATATCATTGCCGAGCTGTGTGATCATGCCGCCGCGCGGGGAACCGCCGACGTCGCGCCCGCTTAGCTGTGAGTTGAATGCGTAGACGATCGTGTGATCGTAGCCTTTGCGGTAATCGTGGACGATGATCTCACAGTTATCTCCGAGAAACTTTTGAAGTCCTTCGAGAAAACGGATGAGAAACTGAAAGTCCATGTAGTTGGAAATTTCCATGAATACCTCCTTTGGGGTGCTCTGTGCCCCGAGTGTGTATCGCAAAATTTTGCGGCTTAAAATAATTCGGAAAATGAAATGCACAGGGATTGTCTTTCTTTTGTCAAAGTTCCTGAAAAAAATTTTATCGCGTTCATTTTGCTGCGTCAATCCTGTTTCTATAGAAAAAAGTTAGTAGATAGGGAACATAAATAAGAGAATGTTCTCCTTTTTTGTTTAAAAATCAAAAATTCAGGTACAAGATAACGGGAAATGAGAGCAAACCTGTTTCTTTCATCATACTCTCAGACAAACTGTTTGTCAATTAACAAACCAAACTGTAAGTTTTTCTTGACAATTTGTCAGTGCATCCCTATAATCGAGAAAAAATCAAACAGACAGTTAGTCAAACAAAAAATAAGTTTGTAAAAATACAAACTGAAAGTGAGGGAGCAGGATGGACAGGGACAGTTATGTATATAAGACACCGGCTTCAAAGCTGGTACAGGTGTCTGCGATTGCGGCGGAATACAAGGGCAGACCGGATATGCTGATGACAGTGATCATCCGGGCGCAGAAGGTTGTGTCGGCATTTTCCAAGGAGGTGGCGTCAGTCATCGCCAGGGAGATGGATATTCCGATGAACAAGGTGTACAGTTTCATCACCTTTTATGCGATGCTGTCGGTAAAACCGAGGGGGCGCTACATTGTCCGGATGTGCAAGAGCGCGCCGTGCCACGTACATGGGGCGCAGGCGGTCGTTCAGGCGCTGGAGGATCAGCTCGGCATCAGCATCGGGGAGACGACCGAGGACGGAAGGTTCACCCTGGAATACTGTCCCTGCCTGGGACTGTGTGAAATATCCCCGGCGATCATGATCAATGAGCACGTGTACGGCAACCTGACGCCGGAATCGGTGCGGGATATTATCAAACAATATATACGGGAGGATGTGGAATAGTATGGAGGAAATGCACGTATTGCTGAAAAACCGCGGCAAGATTAATCCGAGAAGTTCACAGGAGTATGCGGACCGCGGCGGATTTGAAGCGCTGAAAAAAGCACTTTCGATGGACAGTGAAGCGATTATCGATGTGATCCGCGCCTCCGGACTTCGTGGACGCGGCGGTGCGGGATTCCCGACCTACCGAAAGATGGAGTTTACCGCCCACGCATCTGACCCAACGAGATACATCGTCTGTAACGCCGATGAGGGAGAGCCGGGAACGAATAAAGACCGGATTCTTCTCTCGACCGACCCGTGTGCGGTCTTCGAGGGCATGGCGATTGCTGGAAAAGCAGTCGGCGCCCATACCGGATATATCTATCTGAGAGCCGAGTATACATATTTGTTCCCGGTATTAAAAGATGCGCTGGAGGATGCGGAAAAACGCGGATTTTTAGGAAAAAATATGATGGAGAGCGGTTTTGACTTTGAAATCAAGTTCCGCTCTGGTGCGGGTGCTTACGTCTGCGGCGAGGAGACGGCATTGTTTGAGTCCATTGAGGGAAAACGAGGCGAGCCACGTTTCCGTCCGCCGTTTCCGAGCATTCACGGACTCTTTGGAAAACCGACCATGTTAAATAACGTAGAGACGCTGGCGAATATTGCACCGATCCTCTTAAACGGAGCGGAGTGGTACCGCAGCATCGGCACGGCAAACAGCCCTGGCACAAAGCTTTTTACGGTCTGTGGAAATGTAGTCCGCAGGGGCGTATTTGAATTTCCGATGGGCGTGAACCTCAAAGATATCATTTATGAAGTGTGCGGCGGCATCGCGGATGGAAAAGGGCTTCTGGGCGTGCAGACCGGTGGTACCTCCGGTGCGATCATCAATGCCGATCAGATCGATATGACACTGGATATTGATACAGTTTCGGCATCCGGCGGACGTCTTGGCTGCGGTACGATTCTGGTCATCGACGACAGCAACTGTATTGTAGATATTGTGCGAAACAATTTGGACTTCTTCCGCGGCGAGTCATGCGGAAAATGTACACCGTGCCGCGAGGGCGGCCAGCAGCTTTACAATCTGGTTACCCGCATCAGCCGGGGGCTGGCGACTCTGCCGGATCTGGAAAAAATCGATGAGCTGACGGAGACGATGCGCCTGACTGCCCTGTGTGGTCTGGGACATTCGACCGCAGTTCCGGTGCAGACGAGTATCCAGAACTTCCGTAAGGAATATCTGGCGCACATCGACCGCGATTACTGCCCGGTCTGCGCTCAGGCAGCCGTGGCGGAAGGAATTTATGAAGCAGAAGAAGATTATAGAAACGATGGAAACAGCCGGATGGGAAGACGGCGTGCAGCAGTCGGTGAACGCGATGTCATGTATGATTCGTATGACGCGTATGCGAGACACCGCAGCCGGGGAACTTCCTACGCGGGACGATTTGAGCGGAGAGGAGGAAGAGAAGCATGATGGTACATCTGACAATCGACGGGCAGCCGGTAGAGGTGGAGGAAGGAACGACGATCCTACAGGCGGCGAAAAAATCCTGTATCCACATTCCGACTCTCTGTTATCATGAGGATCTGAGCATCAAGGCGGTCTGCCGCATCTGCGTGGTCGAGGTAGAAGGACAGAGACTTCTTCCGACCGCGTGCAGCACACCGGTTTCGGAGGGAATGGTCGTGCAGACGGCCTCCCCGAAGGTACTGAAAGCGAGAAGAAATATTCTGGAACTGATTTTTGCGAGACATCCGCAGGAATGCCTCGTATGTCCGAAGGACGGAAAATGCGATCTGCAGAAGGTAGCGCAGGATGTCGGAATGCACCTCGATATCCGCTATGACAAGCAGCTCCGCCATCAGAAGGAGGACTGGAGTTCTCCGGCCATCATGCGGAATCCGCAGAAATGTATTCTGTGCGGGCGTTGTATGGAGGTCTGCAATGAGATTCAGGGAATCAATGTCCTTTCGAAGGAAAACCGTGGATTCCATACGCTGATTGCCCCGGCCTATGGGGAAAAACTGGCTGATACCAATTGTATTAACTGCGGCCAGTGCGTGCAGGTGTGTCCGACCGGAGCATTGACGGTGCATTATCATACCTACGGGTTATATCGCCAGAAAGAATTAGGCAAAAAACTGATTATCCAGGTGGCTCCGTCCGTCCGCATTACGCTGGCGGAGGCACTGGGTGAGCAGCCGGGTGTTGTCAGCACGGGACGTCTGGTGTCGGCACTTAAGCGCCTGGGCTTTTACAAGGTATTTGATTCTGATTTTTCCGCGGATCTGACGATCCTGGAGGAGGGAACGGAACTGTTAAACCGCCTGCAGAATGGCGGAACTCTGCCGATGATCACCTCCTGCTGTCCGGCGTGGGTTAAATATTGTGAGACTTACGCGCCGGAGTACACGAAGCATTTATCGACGGCAAAATCCCCGCAGCAGATGTTCGGTGCGCTGATCAAGACCTGGTTTGCGAAGCGCGAGGGCATCGATCCGGGTGAGATCTGCAGTGTTTCCGTTATGCCGTGTACGGCAAAGAAATTTGAGTGTACCCGTCCGGAAATGAGGGACAGCGGCTATCA
>OGYI01002706.1_pt1 | contig 12575 bp, 11 predicted proteins | sample 1576521 | NCBI WGS metagenome assembly OGYI01 (sample SAMEA3541484, study PRJEB24748) | human gut metagenome | biome: human gut; feature: human-associated habitat; material: faeces | place: China | collected 2012
GGAGTCCCCTTCCTGAATGCTGTGCTGGGCACGCTTTATCCTGAAAATGGCCTGATCGAGTATCATCAGCCGATTATGGAAGCTCTGGTGCCTGTCTATCGCTATGCTGCTGCTCAGTAGCTGAGGATACGGGCCGGATTCCGGTCTGCTCGGCAGATTCTTCCAGATGCAGAAGGTTCCCGGAAGGGGCAGCCGAAAGATTATCGAAAAAAATATCGCTGACTGTGAAAAAGATACCCAGGCAGAGCAGACGGCAAACTGTCCTGCCTGGGTGTCTTTTTTCTTTTGGGATGTCGATTCGGGAATGCCGGGGCGTCAGTGGCTTTTTCGTCAGGATAAAAATACTTGACAAAGTCAAGCATGTAGCATATACTTGACAAAGTCAAACAAAAGGAGGCGGATCTATGATTCCATCATTTGCATACTACAATGCGGTATTTCGGAAAGATTTTGTGGATTACTGCAGCGGCCGGCTTTCGGAAATCGAACTGTCGCAGGGGCTCCTCTACTTTCTTATTTATGTGGGAAAACATCCGGGCTGTACGCCGGGAGAGCTTTCAAAGGCGCTTTCCATGGACGCCGGACATACAGCCCGGTCTGTGGGAAAGCTGGAGCAGGGGGGATTCCTTGTGCAGAAACAGAATAAGGAGGACACAATGGAAAATAAGAAAAACCGGTATGTGATCGAAAAAAACATATATGAGAAGCACATCGACGATGAAGTACACCTGTACGGGCTGCTCCATCAGCTGGCGGCCCAGGCGGAGCGGATCAGGGACGAGGAAGATGTATTCCACCTTCTGGACGCCGTGAAAAAATACGGGGCAATCGCCGATGAAATGTTTGACGGCTGGGGTATCCCCGGCCGTTACCTGGTATTCGGGGAGAAAAAGGACCTGGCCGCCCTGAAGGAAAGGGAGCTCACAAAGCTGTCCGATATCCTGGCGGAGCATGACGCGGCAAATATGTCAAAGGCCCTGGAACAGGCGTCCTGGAACCTGCCCTACATCATCCACGGCAGCAGCTTCCGCCTGCTGGTGGGCAGTATCTTTGAACTTCTGGCCCGCTACTGTTCCCTGAAACGGCGTATCCTGGAAGTCAGAACGGAGAAGGATTTCCTCCGCCTGCAGAAGCAGACGGCAAAGGAGGGCGATACGGTTCCCCGCCTGTGCCGCTCCTGGGGTGTCCCGGAGGGGGAGGACATGACCTCCCATGACGTTTTGGAGCGGGCGATCCGCAGAAAGCACCTGATCCCGGTGTGCGAGGCGGACCTGGTCCTGGTCTGCGGGGAGGACGGCCCCGATGACCCGGAGGGCTTTGAGGATTCAGAGGATATGGACCTCCCGGATGACTTTGACGACCTGGATGGCTATGATGAACCGGATGATCCCGGCGAGGGCTGGGATGAATGAGCTGACCCATGTGAGCCTGTTTTCCGGCATTGGCGGTCTGGACCTGGCGGCAGAGGCGGCAGGTTTTAAGACCGTCTGCCAGTGCGAATGGGCGGACTATCCCTATTCCGTCCTGGAAAAGCACTGGCCGGAAGTCCCCAGGTTCCGGGATATCACCACATTCACGAAGGAGGCGTTTTTTGAGAAAACAGGACTTGAGACAGTCACCATCATCTCCGGCGGCTTCCCCTGCCAGCCCTTCTCCACCGCAGGAAAGCGGAAGGGCTTTGCGGATGAACGCTACCTGTGGCCGGAGATGTGCAGAGTTATTACCGAGCTGCGGCCCCGTTGGGTGCTTGGGGAAAATGTTGCTGGCTTCATCAATATGGGGCTCGACAAAACGATCTTTGACCTGGCAAAAGCGGGATACGCTGTTCTCCCATTCGTATTTCCGGCTTGCGGCGTCGGCGCATGGCATGAGCGCCAGAGAACTTTTATCGTCGCGGCTGATGTTTCCCACGCCCCTTGCCTCCGACAAATCCACCTGCCGGGACGCTGCCAACCTGGATGTGTTCCTGTCGGACAACGGGATCTTCCGCAAGCGGAACAAGGATGGGACGATCTGGAGCCTGTCCCTGTCGGCGGCGGTATTCTACCTGACGCCGGCGGCGTCGGAGGGCTACCGCTCCACCCTGAAACCGGCGGCCTTCCGGGGCAAATCCCCATCCTCCAACCTGTCGGCCCAGGTGATCCACCAGGAGCAGCCCCTGTCGGAGAAGGCGGCGCTGAACCCCGATTGGGTGGAATGGCTCATGGGCTTCCCGCAGGGATGGACGGACGTATCCTCTGGGCCAGCGAGCCGGAGAGCGTCCCCCGCATAACCGAGGATACGAAGAATCGGGCGCTGCGGCTGAAAACCCTGGGGAACGCGGTCTGCCCGCCCCAGGCCTATCCCATTTTTCACTACATTTCCCTGATAGAGACCGGGGCGTGCGCCAGCATCTGCCCCTACGGAGGAGGTGACGGATAAATGCAGGAATGGAAAGCCTCCGAAAAGGAGGCGCAGAAGATGACCCGTGATGGAGCCATCTCGGTGAACCTGGTGACTGGAGAGACCACCCATATTTCAGACCGTCCCCCGGAGCAGGATTATTCTTCTGCTGATGAAACGGCGGGGGCATTGAACCGGGCGGCGGACGAGGTGGTGGAACACCGGGAACGCCGGCAGACGAAAAAGGCGCAGCGAAAGCGGCGCGACACCTTTCGGGAGGGTGAGGCGGCCAGGGACCGCCCTTCCTCCCGTTTGCAGTTTTCCGAGACAGACCAGGCGGCGCCGGAACTGAAAAAGGCCATCCGCAAGTCGGACCAGGCGGCGGATCGGCTGGACACGGCGAAAGCTGCTGTCCCCATCAAGCCTCCCGGCAAGGAGCATGGCAACCCATTGTCCAGGCCGGTGCAGGAAATACGGTCCACCCTCCACGGCGAAGTGAGCAAGGTGGAGGGCGATAACTCCGGTGTTCAGGCCGGCCACCTGGGAGAACGGCAGATTGAGAAGGCCGTGGGCTATGGCAACCGGCGTTTCCATCAGGTGCGTGCGGACCGGAAACTGAAACCCTGGCGGGATGTAAAGCAGGCGGAGCAGGCAGCGGTGAAAGCCAATGCCGATTTCTACTGGCGGAAGTCCGTCATGGAAAATCCCCAGCTTGCGTCCAGCAATCCCATCTCCCGCCTGTGGCAGAAAAAGCGGCTGCAAAAGCAGTATGCCGCCGCACATCGGGCAGGGACCGGCGCGGCCCAGGCTGCGGGAAAGGCGTCCCAGACCGCCGCTTCCGCAGCGAAGAAAGGCGGCGGGACCATCGCCCAGAAGCTGGGCGGGCTTGTGACGAAGAACAAACACACCCTTCTCATTGTGGGAGGGATCGGCTTGATCCTCATGCTCATCATGGGGCTGATGCAGTCCTGCACTTCCATGTTCGGGGGCGGGACTTCCGGCCTGGTGGCGTCCTCCTATCTCTCCGAGGACGCGGACCTGACCGGGGCCGAGGCCGCCTATTGCGGGATGGAGGCGGAGCTTCAAGAATACCTGGACACCTACGAGGCCACCCACGACTATGACGAATATCACTTTGACCTGGACGAGATCGAGCATGACCCTTATGTGCTGCTGTCCATCCTGTCGGCGATCCACGAAGGGGTGTTTACCCTGGACGAGGTGCAAAGCGACCTGGAAATGCTCTTTGACAAGCAGTACATCCTCACCGAAACTGTGACCACCGAAACAAGGTATCGGACAGAAACCCGGACAGACAGCGAGGGCAACGAGTACGAGGTGGAGGTGCCATACACCTGGTATATCTGCACCGTCACGCTGGAGAACTTTGACCTCTCTCATGTGCCGGTCTACATCATGGGCGAGGATCAGCTTTCCATGTATGCCGTGTATATGTCCACCCTGGGCAACCGGCCGGATCTGTTCCCGTCCTCCGGGTATGTGGGCAAGTACATCGAGAACCCGCCTACGGCCTGGAACATCCCCGCCGAGTACCTGACGGATGAACGGTTTGCTACCCTCATCACCGAGGCGGAGAAATACCTGGGATACCCCTATGTGTGGGGCGGGAGCAACCCGGAGACATCGTTTGACTGTTCCGGCTTCGTCAGCTATGTGCTGACCAGCACCGGCCTGTGCAATACCGGGCGGCTGGGCGCCCAGGGGCTCTACAATATCTCCACGCCGGTATCCGACCCCCAGCCCGGTGATCTGGTGTTCTTCGTGGGCACCTATGACACCAGCGGTATCTCCCATGTGGGTATTTATGTGGGCGATGGAATGATGTTGCATTGCGGAGACCCGATTTCCTACACCAATTTGAATACAAGTTACTGGCAGTCTCACTTTTATGCCTACGGCCGGCCGCCGTACAACTGATGGGAGGTGAAACACACATCAATATGGTTTCCTATGGGGGCGGTGTCAACAGCACCGCCCTTTTAGTCGGTCTGCACCAGCACCGTATCCCGGTAGACCTGATCCTCTTTGCGGATACCGGGGCGGAGCATCCCCACACCTATGCCTACCTGGACATCATGGACCGCTGGCTGAAGGGCCACGGGATGCCGCCCATCACCAGAGTCTACAAGACCACGCGGGACAGCAAGCGGCTGACCCTGGAGCAGGAGTGCTTGCAGAGCGGCACCCTGCCCTCCATCGCCTACGGCTTCAAGCGGTGTTCCCTGAAACACAAGATCGGGCCGCAGGAAAAGTTCTGCAATCACTATTTGCCCTGCCAAAAGGTATGGGCAGCGGGCAAGCGGGTGGTGAAATTCATCGGCTACGACGCCGGCGAGGGCTACCGCAGCGACAAGGTGCTGCTGGGCGACCTGGCCGACCCCAAGTACAGCAAGTGGTATCCCCTGATGGAATGGGGATGGGACCGGGCAGCGTGTATGCAGGCCATTGAAAATGCGGGTCTGCCCCAGCCGGGCAAATCCTCCTGCTTCTTCTGCCCCAGCATGAGGGCGGAGGAGATCATCCACCTGCGGGACCACCACCCGGACCTGTTCCGAAGGGCCATCGCCCTGGAGGACAACGCCCGCCCCAATTTGAAAACGGTCCAGGGCCTGGGCCGTAACTATTCATGGAAAGAACGATATGGAAAGGAGTTTTGCACACATGGCAACTGTTGAGAAGATCCGCCGTGACATTGAAAAGACCAAGGAGAAAATCTCCGAGCAGCAGAAGCGCCTCCGCGCCCTGGAGGCCCAGCTCACCGAGGAGGAGAACCTGGAGATCGTCCGCATGGTAAAAGCCGTGAAGATGGACAACAAGGAGCTGACCGCCTTCCTGAAAGCCTATGCCAGCGGTCTGATTACGCTGCCGGAGAACATGATGCCGGAGGATAGCGTGGATCAGGAGGAACCTGTGGAAATGGAGGGATATGAGGATGAAGCGTAAAAGAATGTTCCGACTGACCGCCGTTTTCCTGGCAATGGTGATGTGCGTCACCGCCTTTTCCGTGACCGCCCTGGCCTCCGGCGGGGAGGATACCGCCGAAGTGACCGGAGGCATGGAGCCTGACAGTTCGGAAAGTGAGACCGCCACGGAGGACACGGAAATGGACGCTGGGATGGATGGTGAAACAGACGCGGAAACGGATGATTTCATGGAACAGATCACCGCCCTGCTTGGCGGCCTGGGGGATGTGTCCGCTGACGGTGACGGTATCAGGATCACTGTGGACACGGACGGGAGCACGCAGACCGGAACCGTGACGACCGGAGGCGGAAACTTAAATGTCCGTACCGGAGCGGGGCTTGATAACGAGGCTTTCACCCAGCTCCCCAACGGGACGCAGGTGGAAGTGACCGGGACGGAAGGGGAATGGATCAAAGTCCTCCTGCCGGAGCGGGAGGGCTATGTCCATTCGGACTACCTGATGGTAAGTGAAAACGGTGACGGCGGCTTTTCCCTTTCCCTGGACGGGGAGGAACTTTCCTCCCTGCTGGAACAGCTTGCAGGCGGCGGGAACGGCGGCGCCCTGACCCCGGACGGGAATCTGTCCCTGGTTGACGACATTGGCAGCAGCACCCAGGCGGGCAAGCAGTTCATCACGCTCACGACAAAAGCCGGGAATGTCTTTTACCTGATTATCGACCGGGACGATGAGGGCGAGGAAACCGTCCACTTCTTAAACCAGGTGGATGAGGCGGACCTTCTGGCGCTGACCGAGGACGGGGAGAAAGCGGAAACGCCCATTGTCTGCACCTGTACGGAGAAATGCGCGGCGGGAGCGGTGGATACCTCCTGCCCGGTTTGCGCCTCCAACATGACCGAGTGTACCGGGCCGGAACCGGAGCCGGAAGAAACCGCGCAGCCGGAGGAACCCGCGGAGAAAGAAGGCGGCGGGGCCGGGATGATCGTCCTGGTGGTGCTGCTCCTGGCGGCTGGCGGCGGCGCGGCATTCTATTTCCTGGTGCTGAAACCGAAGCAGAAAACAAAAGTACCGTCTGACCTGGATGACCTGGACCTGGAGGATGAAGAACTGGAGGATGAAGAATACCTGAAGGATGATGAAGATGAAACGGAGGATACCAAATGAAACTGATTATCTGTGAGAAACCGAGCGTTGCAAAAAGCGTGTCGTCGGCCCTGGGTGCGAAATCCAGGGCCGATGGCTTTTATGAGGGGAACGGCCTTCTTGTGTCCTGGTGTGTGGGACACCTGGTCACCATGAGCTACCCGGAAAAATATGATATCAAATATAAAAGGTGGAGTTTAGATACCCTGCCTTTTTTGCCGCGCGAATTTAAATATGAAGTGATCCCCGGAGTGCAGAAGCAGTTTGAGATTGTCAAAGGACTGCTTAACCGTGAGGATGTGGACACCATTTACGTGTGTACCGACTCCGGACGCGAGGGAGAATACATCTACCGTCTGGTGGCACAGATGGCAGGTGTTCATGGAAAAAAAGAAAAGAGAGTCTGGATTGACTCTCAGACAGAAGAAGAGATCATGAGAGGAATCAGAGAGGCAAAGGATCTGTCAGCATATGACAATCTTTCTGCTTCAGCCTATCTTCGAGCAAAAGAAGACTATCTCATGGGAATTAATTTTTCCCGTGTACTGACACTGCGTTATGGAAACAGTGTGTCAAATTATTTAAATACGAAATATCAGGCCATTTCCGTAGGACGGGTTATGACCTGTGTACTTGGAATGGTAGTGCGAAGAGAGCGCGAGATCCGTGCATTTGTGAAAACTCCGTTTTACCGCGTACTCAGTAGCATTGCCCTTGAGGGAGAAAACTTTGAGGGAGAGTGGAGAGCTGTGGAAGGCAGCAGATATTTCCAGACTCCTTATCTGTATAAAGAGAACGGATTTAAAGAGAAAGCCTATGCTGAAAAACTGATACAGGAGCTGTTGGTAAGTCAGCCGTTGCAATGTACAGTAGAGAAAATCGAGCGGAAAAAAGAGAACAGGAATCCGCCGCTTTTATTTAACCTGGCGGAGCTTCAGAATGTGTGCTCCAAGTTGTTCAAGATCAGCCCGGATGAGACATTAAAAATCGTGCAGGAACTGTATGAAAAGAAACTGGTCACTTATCCCAGAACAGATGCCCGTGTATTGTCTACTGCGGCTGCGAAGGAAATTTATAAGAATATTTCCGGACTGCGTAATTATGAACATACAGCGGAAATCGCACAGCACATTATTGAACAGGGAAATTACAAAAATCTGGCAAAGACCAGATATGTTAATGATAAGCAGATCACAGACCATTATGCAATCGTACCCACAGGCCAGGGCTTAAACGCATTGAGAAGTGTTTCTCTTACTGCGCAGCGTGTATATGAGACCATTGTCAGAAGGTTTGTATGTATTTTTTATCCTCCTGCAGTATATCAGAAGATCAGTCTTGTGACAAAAATTCAGAATGAGAGCTTCTTTTCTTCATTTAAAGTACTGCTGGATGAAGGGTACTTAAAAGTTGCCACAAATTCTTTTGCGAAGCGAAAAGCAGCAGATGCCATGAGCAGTGTGAACAGAGCCGGCGTAGCCGGCAATGAGGGAAGTGAAGAGGAAGATCCGGATACAGGAAAAAACGGCGGGAACAAAGCTGATGATTCGGCTGAGGATATGGCGTGTGATACCAGACTTCTTGCCGCATTGCAGAACCTGAAAAAAGGTGATATACTCTCTGTGGACAGTTTGAGTATCAAAGAGGGCGAGACATCGCCGCCAAAGCGTTATAATTCCGGTTCTATGATTCTTGCAATGGAGAATGCAGGTCAGCTGATCGAGGACGAAGAGCTTCGTGCCCAGATTAAAAGCTGCGGAATCGGAACCAGTGCCACCAGAGCGGAAATTCTTAAGAAACTGTGCAATATCAAATATCTGGCACTCAATAAGAAAACCCAGGTGATCACTCCAACCCTTCTTGGAGAGATGATCTTTGATGTGGTAAACTGCTCCATCAGACAGCTTCTGAACCCGGAACTGACTGCAAGCTGGGAAAAAGGACTGAATTATGTGGCAGAGGGCAGTATTACAGAACAGGAATATATGGATAAGCTGGAACATTTTGTGCGCCTTCGCACCAGACAGGTGGAGGACAGCAATATCCAGCCATATCTGAGACAGTTCTTTGATGCTGCAGCAGTGAATTATAAGGGTTCATCTGAAAAAAACAGTGCGAAAACAACAGGCAGATCAACGTCCGCAGCGGGACGATCACGTACCTGCAGAAAGCCGTCTGCTTCAAAGTAGTGTGCATTTGTGACAGATAAAAGAAAACATGTCATCATAGCGAGAGAAAAGAGGAAAATATTATGTTAAAAGATTTTACAATTGCAAACCTTCTGGATCTGAACGAAACAATCGCAAAGGATTTATTTGAAGGAAAAACATATCCATGGGAAGTATTACCGGAGATCGGAGATTTCATTCTGAAACTGGGACAGACCTTAAGTGAAGAAGAATACGACCACCCGTCAGAAGATGTATGGATCGCCAAGAGTGCCAAAGTAGCACCTACAGCCTGCATCAACGGTCCGGTCATCATAGGTAAAGAAGCAGAAGTACGCCACTGTGCATTTATACGCGGAAAAGCAATTATAGGTGAGGGTGCAGTAGTAGGTAATTCTACGGAATTAAAGAATGCGGTACTTTTCAACAAGGTACAGGTTCCGCACTACAATTATGTAGGCGATGCAGTTCTCGGCTACAAATCCCATATGGGCGCAGGTTCCATCTGTTCCAATGTAAAATCTGACAAGAAACTGGTAGTTGTAAAAGACGGTGACGAGAAGATTGAAACAGGCCTGAAGAAATTCGGCGCAATGCTTGGAGATAACGTAGAAGTGGGCTGCGGTTCTGTATTAAATCCCGGAACTGTGATCGGACGCTGCTGCAATATTTATCCACTTTCCTCAGTAAGAGGCTGCGTACCTGCAAATCACATTTATAAGTCAAAAACAGAAGTTGCAGAAAAGAAATGATTTAACCGAATCAAGTAGCGAAGGGGATTGCGAATATCCGTTTGACAAGGTATTTTTAGAAGATAATTCAAAGGATAGAAGAGGCAGGTTGTATGAAGGATATTATTTCAGTCATACAGCCTGCCCTTTTATATTTTTATGTCTGTCTGAGATAGAAGATATTTGTTGTACCTGATATTACATATGAAATAAAAGTTTTCTCAGGATTACCAGAATGGTAATGTGCACCGGATAAAACCAGTAAAAAACATATTTCAGAAATCTTCCTTTTACAAATCCACGTTCACCATTGTACATATTAATGGAAAGAAAAGCAAAGCAGGCTTTCCATTCATAGTAAAGCCAGCAGCTTCCGATGATCGCCTGGGCGGTTTTATCGTTGCGGAACCAGTACATGATCAGCAGGAATACAAATCCCCGCCATCCGTAATCTGCCTTCAGAAACACAGAGACAGTCAGCAGTGCCAGCACGCAGACAAGCTGCATTTTCTGATTATCCCAGAAGTATTCCAGGGCACAGAATGCCAGGTATCCCAGAAACAGGGTGAAAAATACATTCTGTTTTTCATATCTCCAGGTGTTGGTAAACATGAAGTTCCATGGAATCTCAGAGATACATGCAAATAGAAACAGATTCAGGCCATATTTCTTACGGTTATGTGTATGTAGAAATCCTTCCACTAACAGAAAACAGAAAATTGGAAAAGCGGCCCTGCCGATATCCCGGAAAATCCGATACCAGCTGTAATCCACGCCACCGAAACTGAAAAGGGTTGCAGTTGTGGCAGGATAATTATACAGGATCATTAAGCCGGTATGGTCAATCAGCATCAGGGTGATAGCAATTAATTTTAAAGCGCTTCCGCTCAGAACCTGAAATTTTGCAGGGAGAAAGGAAGCAGGTAACTTTGTTGTCATAATAGAAATCCCTTCATTAATAGAAATTAGAACTATTTTACCACAAAAAAATCAAAGATGGTTAAAAATTTTACAATTTATGACTGGACGAATCAGCACTTTTGTGAGAAAATAACACTAGGTTGTTAGGCATACTCCTCTGAAGTCATTCAGCAGACATCGGAGTTTTATCCTGTGCAGTTCATTCAGCAGTTCTGTACAGTGGAGAGTATAACAACATGAAGTTAATCTATACTTGAAAGGAGTTTTACAATGATTTATTCACGCGAAGTAGAAGAAATGTGCCCAGTTGCACAGGGCGTTCATCATGGCGCCGCTCCAATCCCAGAAGAAGCTAAATGGGTACAGGCAAAAGAAGTCAAAGACATTTCCGGTCTTACACACGGTGTTGGCTGGTGTGCACCACAGCAGGGTGCCTGCAAGCTTACATTAAATGTTAAAGAGGGTATCATCCAGGAAGCGCTGGTTGAGACAATCGGATGTTCAGGTATGACCCATTCTGCAGCTATGGCTTCCGAGATTCTTCCGGGACTTACAGTTATGGAGGCACTGAACACTGACTTAGTTTGTGATGCGATTAATACAGCTATGAGAGAACTCTTCCTTCAGATCGTTTATGGACGTACACAGTCTGCATTCTCAGAAGAAGGACTTCCAGTAGGTGCTGGACTTGAAGACCTTGGTAAAGGACTTCGTTCTCAGGTTGGTACAATGTATGGAACTCTGAAAAAAGGACCTCGTTACCTTGAAATGGCAGAAGGTTATGTAACAGGTATTGCTCTTGATGCAGATGATGAGATCATCGGATATCAGTTCGTAAGCCTTGGAAAAATGACTGATTTCATCAAAAAAGGCGATGACCCGAATACTGCATGGGAAAAAGCAAAAGGTCAGTATGGCCGTGTTGCAGACGCTGTTAAAATTATCGACCCAAGAAAAGAATAATTTAGGAGGTAACAGGAAATGGCTTTATTTGAATCATATGAGAGACGAATTGACAAGATCAATTCTGTTTTAAACAGCTATGGCATTGCTTCTATCGAAGAAGCTGAGAAAATCACAAAAGACGCAGGTCTTAATGTATACGATCAGATCAAAGGCATTCAGCCAATCTGTTTCGAGAACGCTTGCTGGGCATACACAGTAGGTGCTGCAATCGCAATCAAAAAAGGATGCAAGAAAGCAGCAGATGCAGCAGCAGCTATCGGTGAAGGACTTCAGGCATTCTGTATTCCTGGATCCGTTGCTGATACACGTAAAGTAGGTCTTGGACATGGTAACCTTGGCAAGATGCTTCTTGAAGAAGAAACAGAGTGCTTCTGCTTCCTGGCTGGACATGAGTCCTTCGCAGCAGCTGAAGGTGCTATCGGTATCGCTGAGAAAGCTAACAAAGTTCGTCAGAAACCATTACGTGTTATCCTGAACGGTCTTGGAAAAGATGCTGCTCAGATCATTTCCCGTATCAACGGCTTTACATATGTAGAGACAGAATACGATCCATACAAGAACGAAGTTAAAGAAGTATTCAGAAAAGCATACTCTGAAGGACTTCGTGCAAAAGTTAACTGCTACGGCGCTAACAGCGTTCCGGAAGGTGTTGCTATCATGTGGAAAGAAGACGTTGACGTTTCTATCACAGGTAACTCCACAAACCCGACACGTTTCCAGCATCCGGTTGCAGGTACATACAAGAAAGAACGTCTTGAAGCAGGTAAGAAATACTTCTCAGTTGCTTCCGGTGGTGGTACAGGACGTACACTTCACCCGGACAACATGGCAGCAGGTCCAGCTTCCTACGGTATGACAGATACATTAGGACGTATGCACTCTGATGCACAGTTCGCTGGTTCTTCTTCTGTACCGGCTCACGTAGAGATGATGGGTCTCATCGGCGCTGGTAACAACCCGATGGTTGGTATGACAGTTGCAGTAGCTGTTTCCATTGAGGAAGCTGCTAAGGCTGGAAAGTTCTAATCAAACCTTTTTAATCAAAGAGTCAACAAACCTAGAAAGTACCGTAGTTCCAAGGGCTGCGGTACTTTTCTTAGTTTAGATCAAAAAATGAGAAAGTAATTTGAGACACGGTGAGAAGCCTTGAAAATGGCAAGATAGGCAAACAGGTAGGTAACAAGTAGGCAACAGAGCGAAGGAAACAAAAAGAAGAGCCGATCACAGGAAAAGAAATGCCGCAACCACAAGGGTTACGGCATTTTTTCTAGTGTGCCGAGCATGGCACTAATCTTACTGGTGAAAGTCCAGTCACGGGTA
>OGYI01002720.1_pt1 | contig 12504 bp, 13 predicted proteins | sample 1576521 | NCBI WGS metagenome assembly OGYI01 (sample SAMEA3541484, study PRJEB24748) | human gut metagenome | biome: human gut; feature: human-associated habitat; material: faeces | place: China | collected 2012
GACTCCTGTTCAATACAGAAATCATCTCTTAAATTAGTCTACTCTTTTTTAAACTGTCCTTGACAAAGGGTATAGTTTATTAATTATCTACTGTACCTGCTTTTATATTTTCTATAATTACATCTAGCAACAATCTCACCACTTTATCCCTTTCTATTTTCCAGGCCCTTGAAATAATATCAACTGCTTCAATAGGTGGTTTTTTCTTATCCATAATAAGTTCTAAAGTATCTAATATTATGTCTATTCTTGAATTCTTATCTAATATATCTTTTTCTATTATATATTTTCTTTTTCTATCTCTTCAAACTTAGTTACATAAGCTGCTGTAAATAGAACACCTTTTTCTCCAGTCATTTTATTAGCTACCATTTCACATCCTTTTTTAGTTACTTCGTAGCAAGGTCTCGTTTGTCCTTTTGAATCAATGTAAGTTGATTCAATAAAAAATTCAACCAGAGCAAAATTTCCCCCGTTAAGAATATCATCATATTTTCTTATTTTCTTTAATAATTCCTTATACTCAACACCTGTCATTTCTGCTACTTCACTTGAGTTAATAGTAGTTGAAGTTTGTCCACCTTCTACGTTCGTTTTTACTAACTCTATTTTGTTCATGTTTAATTATACCACATTAGTAGACATATTTAATATAAAATTCAAATCCTGTTTATAAATTTATATACAATACTATTATCTTCTAACTTCCTCTATATTAGCTTCTATATAGTTTTCTAAAGAGTTAGCATAGTCTACCCATTCTTTATTATATTGTCTAAGTTCCTCATAATAGTTCTCTAATGCATAACATTTTTCTTCTGCTTCCTCTAATGCTAATTCAGTTCTACTTAAAGATCTTTCAAGAATTTCTTTATCTCTTGCCGCTAATCTAGCTTCTAATTCTAAAAATTCTTGTTTAACTTTAATTAATGATTGTTCCATAGTGTTGTATGCCTCTATATAATCCACTTTGAATGTTAAAGCTTTTGGGCCTCTAAACCCCATAGCAAGTAGTGTAAATCCATCTTTAGTTAACAGGTATTGCACCTCTTCTCTTCCTCTGTCTGAAACATAAGATGATTCAATAAAATACTTAGAAATATCATGGCTCATATCTGAGCTGTGAGTTTCATGGTTGAAAACTTGTCCCATATCTTCAATTAACTTTCTTATGTCTCTTAATACATTTTTATGTTCCTTGCCAAATTGAGTAGCAACAATTCTACTACTTGTTAAAACTTTATTATTATTAAAAAATACTATGTTATTCATATTAATTACCTCTTGCATTTATATTCATTTCTACATTTTATGTAAATAAATTATTATCTCCCTTGATTTATTGTTTTACTATCAATATATTTTATAGCATTTAATAGAGCCTCTTTATAGTCAATAGTAGGTTGTCTTTTTAATAATTGTTCCATCTTATTAAATGCTTCCACATAAGCTGCTGTAAATAAAATGCCTTTCTCTCCTGTAGTTTTATGAGCTATTATACTTATACCCGCTTTAGTAAGTAAATATTGTTTTCTATATTCGCCTTTTTTATCTTTATATCTATCTTCTATCCAGTATTCTTCAAGATTTACTTTTGCGTTGGTTAAATGTTTTGATATATTTTCTATTTTTCTAATACAATCTGCATGTCTTATATTTAATGCAGTTGCTATATCTCTACTTGTCTTAATATTCATTATTGCGTTGGTTAAATTATTCATTATGCTATCTCCTTATATTTATTATTTAATTTATTTACGAAATCATAAATATCATCTTCTTCAGATACGTCATTTAAGATAATAGGGTTAGTTATTTCTTTTTTTATAGAAGGTCTTGGTGGAATGTTCATAGTCTTCTTAGGGAATCTGTTCTTCATTCTGTTTATTGCATCTATTACTGTTACTACTCTTGTTACATCAGAATTAGCAGTTACTTCAACAGGTACAAAGTCTAACACTTCTCCAGTTTCTAAGTCAATTCCTTGTAAGAAGCTACAGTTGTTAACTATGTCAGCTAAAGTAGCTTCTTCTTTTTTATTCATCATATCAAAGTTAGAGATAGGAGAAATAGCCATTGCTATAGGTCTATTATTAAATTCATTTTGTAGAACTTCTAATAATACTTCTTCTTTTACTATTATTTGGTCAGCCAAATGAGATGTTTTACTGCTTGTTCTAATATAGTTTCTAATGTTATCTGATACTTCTTTAATTGTTTTAGCATCTTCTTGTTCTTTAGTAACTGTTTTTGGATCTAAGTTGTTATCATATTCATTTATAGCATCATATTGTCTTCCATCTATTAACAACTCTTCTAATGTCTTCTTTTGCTCTTCCATTTCTTGAGCTAATATTTCTGGATGTAAGTCATAGTAAGCTAATGTTTGTAAATCTTTTATAGCATTTTCGTTTAAGATTTGTTCTAACTCTTTTCTAAATAATAAGAATACTTTAACTGTAATGCCTCTATTAGCCATTGTATAAACTGGATTGATGAAGAAGTTACCCATGCCATCTTCTTTGATGACATTAACTTTCTTCATTCTTGAAAGGAATTCACCTACTTTGTTTTTAGTCATTCCAAATACTATAGTCATTATTTCTCTGTTCATTGGTACAGCTTTTTTCTTATTGTCTGCATACATTATTTGATTATTGTCATTCATGCAATTCATTAGTTTAAATACTCTTCTGAAGTCAGCATCACTTTTAATAACATCATCAATATTTCTTCCTTCACCACAGAATAATCTAAATGATTTAGTTTTAGTAGACAAATTATATCTCTCTCCATTCCAGAATTGATTCTTATGAGGAGTCTTATTAACCCATTTTCCATCTACAAATACTCTTTCTTCTTTTACCATGTTTCCAACATATTGTAAGTTTTTTCTGATTTCCCAAGTTTCTGATTCCTTTTTAAGTTCTTTAACCATATTTTTATTTAATTCATTAACCATTATTAACCTCTCCATTCTATTTATATATTAGGGGGGATCACCCCCTGTGTTAAAAATCATATTACGTACCTTCATTTCTTTTTTTCACATCCAATTAAAAAATATTGGCTTTGTTTTAATAAACTGTTGAAATTTGATTAACCTCTATAAATATGGTTATAATATATAATATAACTACTATTTAGGAGGTTTTTTATGCCAAGAGTTAATAATGTTATTCAGCAAGTTTCACAATTAAATACATATGAGCAAGAGAAGGTATTTGATTTTTTAAAGACTGTATTGATGTCAAATGGAATAACTAACTCTATAGATGAAGAAATCGCTGAAAATAGATTTAACAAGGGGAAGTGCTGTCCTTTTTGCAATCATGATAAAATATCTAAGTATGGAAAATATCATGGTAAGAATGGCGTTAAACAAAGGTATAAATGCCAAAATCCAGAGTGCAAGAAAACTTTCAATGATTTTTCTAAATCCCCAGTTTCAAGTAGTAAAAAGGGATTAGATAAATGGCTACTATATGCTCAATGTATGATAAATGGTAACACTATTAGGCAATGTGCCGAAATTGTTGAGATTAATATTGCAACAGCTTTCTTTTGGAGACATAAAATTATAGACGCTATTAGAAAATTTATTGGCTACGGCTCTCTTGAGGGTGTTATTGAACTCGATGAGACATACTTTGCCCTTAGCTATAAAGGGAATCATAGCAAAAGTTCTAATTTTACTATGCCAAGGGAATCAAGAAAGCGTGGTAAAGAAATAAATACAAGAGGTATATCAAAGGAATTTGCCTGTGTATTATGTGGTGTAGATAGATTAGGAAATATATATACTGGTTTAATATGTGATGGCAGACCTAACTATACTGATATAAATAGGGCTTTATCAGAGGTTGTTGAAAAAAATTCTATTTTATGTACTGATAAACATAGGAGTTATATCCCATTTGCGGCTCAACATAATTTTGAATTACATCAAATTAGGGGCGGGAGAAAAACTGTGGATATTTATAATATTCAAAGAGTCAATGCTTTTCATAGTAGCTTAAAAAGATGGATAAGAAAGTTTAATGGTGTTTCAACCAAGTTCCTAACAAACTACCTATTTTGGTATAAATGGACCCAATTATTTAAAACAGAAATGGAAAGGAATAAACCTAAAAAGTTCTTTATTCATGCTAATTCAACACATTCTGTATCTTTAATAAAGGATTTTAAGATTAGAAGACCAATATATGTATAAAGGTAAAATTTGTTTTAATTTTACTATTTTTAGTGTACAATAAATATAATGATTGATGAACAATTGTATTTAATTTGAAAGGAGGAAAGACATGAAATCTAAGTATGCGAAAAAATCATATATAGAGGTAATATGTTTTGGTGCAATTATTGGTCTGATTACTGAATTATTGAATTTTTATCCTAATGATGATTTATGGGGTTGGAGTTCTATTGCAAGCTCTTTTGGCTTTTGGATATTCTCAACAACATTTGTGATTTACTTTAGTTCTTCAAATAAAAATGCAATGATAAATACCTTCTCATATTTATCCAGTATGTGTATCAGTTATTATTTGTTACAAGGTATCATTGATTTTTTCACCCCAAATGTAACAGTTGATAAGTTTCTCCAATGGAACCATCTATTCCACTGGATTGGTATAGCTGTTTTTTGCGGACTTGTAGCTTATGTCTTGTTCTATTGGAACAAAAAGACAGTTTGGGGTAGTGTGTTGTATGCACTTCCTGTTGCGGGGATGTTAGTTGATACGATTAACAACTGCATGAAGTTCTACTATTCGCAGACAAATTTAGCAAACAGCATTTTGGGTATTATATTTCTTCTCATTATGTTCGTGGTGCTATTTAAGAAAGTAGATAAGAAATGTATATTTGTGTTTGTATTAATCGTTGTTGCGTTAATCGGCTTCATACTGTTCCCAACGACTTCTCAAAGTATTACAATGGAATCTACTATAACTTGCGAATTAGGCAGTGAAACTGAGGTGTTTTACATAAAAATGAGGGATGACGGTAAAATATTAGAAATTGAGGGTGACGAAACAGTTTATGAGGAAATAGATATTAATTCCTTAAAAACTATTCCAGAAGTAGTCCATGCATTGCAAAACTATTACGAGAGCAAAGGCGGAGCATGGAAAATGGAATAACTTCCAATTTGTAGAGTTGATTTAGCGAACAATTTTAAATTATTGCGATTCAAATAGGATGTCCAAATGGACATCCTATTATGTTATGCTAATTTCAACACTATTTTAAAACAAAGCCAAAATATTTTAATTTTTTTTATTTTTTTCTAATTCTTCATCTATATAAAATTCTAAAAACTCTTGTAGTTTTATATTATTGGCTTTTAAATAATCATCTAATGCTGCAGCTTTTTCTTCTGATAGCATTATTTTCTTTTGCTTAGGTTTTGTTCTGTTAGCCATAACAAATTCTCCTTTACTTTATTCAATTTTAATTCTACTGAAGATCCTAAGGCATCTCCTATTCCTTTATACTAAACGTTTACTTTGCAAAGTAGAATTAATATCATTTATTTACAATCATTTGATATTCATATTTCAATAATATTAATATAATTTTTTCTTTCTTGGAATTTATTTAAATAAGATTAATTATGTTTACTAACGTCACATCCTCTACTCGCAATCTTGTGCTTAGCTTTTCGATCTGTTCCTTGTTTTCAACAAATGTATCAATAGTTTGGATTGTTTTAAGACTTCACTTACTTTCTGGTGACTTTTAGAAATGCACTCAAGTTAGTCCCTCGTCTTCAAATTAAGATTAGATTTATTAAGAATTGGTATTTACTAATGTCTCTGCATCTACTTCGACTTTCTTTTGGTCGGTCTCCTTCGATCAGTGCCTTATGTTCAACTACCTTATGTATATAATATATCATGTGTGTACACACTTGTAAAGATCTATTTAGAAAAAAGCTTGAAATTTTTTCATGTATCTATAGAATCCATTTACAGCAGATAAACATATAAAAGTAGATATTTATACTCAAGTTGAGTTAGATGCTCTTAGGATGCAAAATAGAGGCACTTATGAAGAAATAATAGTTACTATAATTTATGTAGGATTCATTTTTTATTTAGTTTATTAGCTATTATAACGGTACTTCACTTCTTGCTCAGAAGCTTGTACCTATTATGTATATATAGTTTTAACCATGTAGCTTTGATGAGGATTTTTTATTCTTTATTTTTGGCTCAGTTGTTGATGTAGTTTTTATTAATGATGTACGTATGAAACGTATAGTATGTATATTAAGTGTCGGAAGTCTATGTAGCCTATTCCATAGGCTAAACAAACCATTTATTGTAGCAACATATATAAAGTAGTGCGACCACCAACTTGTCTACATGGTAACTGATGCTGCTTTTAAGCTATTAATAGTAGATTTATTATTTAATAGCTGATAACTACTAAAGATGCAGTTAATACATGATTAGAACAGTAGCTACTGATTCTGGGCCTCTACTTCCTAAATGGTTTCGCAGGGTTAGTAGCCAAAGATTCTAAAGCTGCATTGCCCCAAAATTATCGCTACTCTTATGTTTACACTACATTGTATCTCCGACAACTTTTGATAAACAAATCTCACAACCATACTACTTTGAGCCTATTTTTAAATCCCCCGATTTGGGGGAATATCATATTTTAAATCCCCCGATTTGAGGGAGAATATTTAGAATCATTACAACTAAAAAAGGTAGGTCGATTTATCGACCCAGGTAAATAAAATGATCCTCAAAGCTACATTCTAACAACTTATTATGCATACTCTCTTGACGAGGGTTCAAAACCGAGGAAAGAAGAACTGTACTTATCTCATACATTAATATATCTTATAAATAAAAATACTCCAGAGAAAAACCCCTGGAGCATAACTAACTAAGAAATACTGCTACTTTATCTTTTACTCAATAGACTTTGGTTCAACAAAGATATATTTATCTAATGCAGCTATACCTGCTGCAGTTATATAAAATATTATATTAGGTTCTTCTTCCGTTCCACCTTCATATGCCTTTAAGAAATGTATAGATAAATCATGATCTTCCTCTAATAATTCATATATATTACTAACTACTTGGTTATGATATAATCCATTTTGCTTAGAATAATCTCTACTGGTTATTAACATATATATCCCTCTTTTCTTAAATTAATTGTCATTAACTTTTATTCATCTATTATGTTTATTTTTATCAATCTTTAATTTATTATTCTTTTTGCTCAATATATCTAACGGATTATATTTTAATAAATCCTCTTTAAATTCTAATGGCAATAAATTAACATATCTTTCTGTAGTTTTAATATTGCTATGACCTAATATAACCTTCAATCTATATATATCACCACCGCTTTTAATAAATAAAGTTGCAAATGTATTTCTAAATGTATTGACACCATGCATCTTAACTTTACGTTGTTCAAAATACTTCGTTATATTTTGATGTAAAGTGTCATATGGCATCTTCTGACCATTAAGCTTAGGAAATAATAGATCTTCTGCTTGTAATCCTAAAACTTCAATATATTCGCTTAATACTCCTTTTAATGTATTAGACATAGGAACACTTATCTGCCTCTTGGTTTTCATATGTCTAAATAATATACTATCATTAATAAAATCTATATCCCCTACATGGATATTCAATAATGTTTCAGCTCTACATCCAGTACCTAGCAAAAAATTAATCGTTGCCCAGCCCTTATAATCTCCAACTAAGCATGTTTTTAAGTTAGGCTTCTTCAATAACTTATTTAGTTCCTCTTCTGTATAGACCTTCTTCTTCTCCAATTGAATTGTAGGTATCTTAACTTCAAACTCTTCAAGAAAGTTGTTATTGAAACAGTATCTCAAAAATGCCTTTAACTTAATTATAAATGTTTGATAGTAATTTCCCTTATATCCATTGGCTCTCATAAAAGCTATATGATTATTTATCTTTTCTTGAGTGAGATACTTAATATCATCTTCTAAATCAACAACCTTTGATAATTCATATTTATAGAACCTTTCTTTGCTGTTTACAGTCGCTTCACGCTGTCCTATAGCTTTACAGTATAAAATATACCTCTTATGTATTTCAGCCACCGTAATAGCCTCTCTGGCTCTTATTTTACTTAATTTCATTCTAACCATTTCTAAAAAAATCACTCCATTCATCTAACGTATTTTTGTACTGTATAATGAATGGAGTAGTTTAAGCTTTATTTTATTAAAATTATTAAATTATTTTCCATTAATACTCTTAATGAAAATGACCTTTCATCATCCTCAAATTTAATCGTTATTCTATCATCTTTTATATTTTTAACAGTTCCATCGCCATAAGCTCTATGATAAATATGATCTTTAACCTTGATGCCATAGTCCATAACCTGGCTTTCTGCCTCAAGTTCAGCCTCTAAAACAAATCTAGATATATCACTAAACTTACCTCTTATAGTCTTAGGTGAAAAGACATATAAATTTTTAATAGCTCTAGTAATTGCAACATAAAAAAGTCTTCTTTCCTCTTCTAAGTTATCTTCCATTGATGATTTATGAGGAATAGTTTCTTCATTACAATCTATAATAAATACATTCTTAAATTCCATACCTTTTACACCATGAATAGTACTTAAAATAACACCATCTTTAATAATTTTATTCTTTTCAATTTCCTCTTTAACATTTTCAACATGAGTTAAAAATTCAATAATAGTTTTAAATCCCTCTGCAGCACCTTTTAATTCTTCTAACACCTCTTCTAAGTCACTAAAATTTTGATTAAACTTATTTGCATATTCTCTTAAATAATCTATATACCCCAGCGAAGATATTATATATTGGATTGCACTTCCTAATGAAATTTTATTAAGATAACTAATATCACTTTTTAATTCATTTAACTTTTTTGCTTGAAATGGAGCTGTATCATTTTTATCTATTAAAATATCAAATACATTTTTATGCTCTTCATATTTAGACACATAACTTAAATTACTTTTACTTATATATCTAAAAGGTTTATTTATAATTGAATTAAAAGCTACTTTATTAAATGGGTCTATAGATAAAGTTAAGTAATTAATTATATCTTTACATATAAAATGCTCAAAAAAATTATATCCTTTATCTAATAAAATAAATGGAATTTTTCTTCTTGTAAAACTATCAATTAAACTTCTTGCTTCTATATTTGTTCTATAAAGAATTGCATTGTTACTATAAGATTCCCCAACAATTTTTTTAATAATATTTGCTATTTCCTCACCTTGAACATATTCGTTATATGGCTTTAAAAATTTTATAATTCCTTTTTCATTTTCATAGGATATTATTTCTTTTTTATTTCTTCCTATATTATTGCAAATTAATTTTTTAGATATATCAACTATATTTTTCTTACTTCTATAATTAGTTGTTAAGTATACCTTTTTACCATTTTTAAATGAACTATGAAAATCAACCATATACTTTGGTTTAGAACCTCTAAAAGAATAAATACATTGATCTTCATCTCCAACTGCAAATAATTCATTCCCTTGATTTATAAGCTTAATAAACTCAATTTGTAATTCATCACAATCTTGAAATTCATCTACTAGCACATATTTAAATAATTCTCTATAACCATTTAAAATTCTTTCATTATTTTTTAATAAATATAAAACTCTTATTGATAAATCATCAAAATCCCATAATTGTTCCTTTGCTTTATACTCTTCATACTGTTCATAACACTCCTTAAATATCTCATTAGAAATTGTAGGCTTAAAATTTTCTATATTTCCTAATGAAGTTTTGAAAAGAGAAATATTATTTAAAACTTCACGTATCTTATCATCATTAACATCATCAAAGTATTTACTTAATATTACTCTTATGATACTATGACATTTTCCACTTTCTATAATATTTATTTTGTATCCTTCTCTTAATAAAATCTTATAAAATAACCCATGAAAAGTCCCAAAAAAAGGTGAAACAGTTTTATTAAAAGTATTTTTATATCTATTTTTCATATTTTCTGCTGCTGCCTTAGTAAATGTTATAACTATTATATCTCTTGTCCTTGCTTTTCTTTCTTCTATTAAATAATTAACCCTATTTATTATAACTGTAGTTTTTCCTGAACCAGGCGCGGCTACTACTAAAACATTTTTTTCTTTTATTTTAATAGCATTAACCTGATAATTATCTAATAATACTTTCATATATTCTCCTTTAAACTATTTATTTTAATTATTGACAATATGTTTATATAAATAACCATATTGTAATAATTTATATATAGTTGTACAATATCTTTAGGTATTTTTCAATAAAGGAGATAAATATGGAAAATTTAATGAGATTTGACGTTACTAATGAAAGAAATCTTACAATGTTAGTTGATTTTTACGAATTAACAATGGCTAACGGTTATTTTAATAAAGGTGTTGAAGATAGAATAGCTTATTTTGACATGTACTTTAGAAGAGTGCCTGATGGTGGAGGATATTGTATTATGGCTGGTGTAGACCAATTAATTCAATATTTAAATAGCCTTAAATTTACTGAAAGCGATATAAAATATTTAGAAAGTAAAAATATTTTTTCAGAAGAATTTTTAAATTACTTAAGAAACTTTAAGTTTACTTGCGATGTATGGGCTGTCCCTGAAGGTAATCCTGTATTTCCAAATCAGCCTTTAGTAACAGTTAGAGGCCCTGTTGTCCAAGCGCAATTTATTGAAACCATGATTCTTTTAACGATTAATCATCAAACCTTAATTGCAACTAAAGCTAATAGAATATGTAGAGCTGCTGAAGAAAGAACTGTAATGGAATTTGGTTCTAGACGTGCACAAGGATATGATGGTGCTATTTACGGTGCAAGAGCTTCTATTATAGGTGGTTGTGATTCTACCGCTTGTACAATTGCTGATAAATATTTTGATATTCCTGCTGTTGGAACAATGGCACATAGTTGGGTTCAATTATTTGATACTGAATATGAAGCATTTAAGTCTTGGGCTGAGACATATCCTGATAACTGCTCTCTATTAATCGATACTTATAATGTTTTAAAGTCTGGATTACCAAACGCTATAAAAGTATTTGATAAAATATTATCTCCTCTTGGTAAAAGACCAACAGGAATAAGAATAGATTCTGGCGATATAACTTATTTAACAAAAAAATGCAGAAAAGCTCTTGATGCTGCTGGTTATTCTGATTGTAAAATAATAGTTTCTAATTCACTTGATGAACATATTATAAGAGATGTTTTAGCTCAAGGGGCATGTATAGATGCTTTTGGTGTTGGTGAAAGATTAATTACAGCTAAGTCTGAACCTGTATTTGGTGGTGTTTACAAACTTGTTGCTGTAGAAAAAGATTCTAAAATAATTCCCAAAATTAAAATTAGTGAAAATAGCGAAAAAATTACTAATCCTGGTTTTAAGAAAATATACAGATTATTTGATAAAACAACAGATGTAGCTATAGCTGATATTATTTCACTAAATGATGAATCAATAGATGAAAATTCTGAATTAGAAATTTTTGATCCAGTTCATACTTGGAAAAGAAAAAAAGTAACTAACTTCTACGCTAAAGATTTGCTTGTTAAGATATTTGATAAAGGTAATCAAGTATACTCTTCACCTTCAGTTTTAGAAATTAAAGATTTTTCTAAACAAGAAGTATCAAAATTATGGCCTGAAATATTAAGATTTGAAAATCCTCATACTTATTATGTAGATCTTTCTTCTAAGTTATGGAACTTAAAACAAGAATTATTATTAGAAAAATCAAATTAATAAAGAAATCGCTGAATTAAAACTCAGCGATTTCTTTATTGATCTTTATATTCAATATATGATGGTATAATATATTCTAAATTAGATTCTTCTTGAGAATATGCAAAATTCTCATCAACTATTCCCTTAAAAGTAACTCTTTCGCCTGTTAAGTGCTCAACAAAAGGACAAGTTTCATTATTATTGTTTGTTGGACTCATTGGACATTCATCATTGCATTTCTTCTTTTGAAGCTCTTAATAAAGCAAGTTGTCAATTACATATGAATGTCATTTTCTGTGAAGATTTAAAACCAGCTGGAACATATGAAAAAGAAACGTCTTATCAGACCTGTCATAATCTTTTTGAAGTTTTAAATGTGCTTTTATTTGATCGTTATAATGAAATGGATATGTATTCTGCTTTGCTTGGAATGCATAAACATATGTCTAAGCAAGAATTAGAACAAGTCAAAGATAAATGGCAAAAGGACTATCCTGATGATTCACAGTTAAATCAAATTGTGAATCAAACCTATGCATATCATTTATCCCATCTTAATGAACCTGTTGTTAAGGATGGGAGTGTCTATATGCAAAAGACACGTCCTAGAAAAACATTTCAATTTGATGATGAAAATGAACAAAAAGATTTCTTTCAGGAATCTACACCTCAAGAAAAAAAAGAAGAAGACACTTCATCTACAAAAAAA